>Ga0207918_100001_pt1 | contig 264127 bp, 238 predicted proteins | sample DeeseametaMP0440_FD_184211 | JGI IMG/M metagenome (GOLD analysis project Ga0207918, IMG submission 184211) | Marine microbial communities from the Deep Atlantic Ocean - MP0440 (SPAdes) | ecosystem: Environmental > Aquatic > Marine > Oceanic | place: East of Rio de Janeiro, Brazil, South... | reverse complement strand
AATTCCTCAGCTGTAGCACGACCAGTATGTCCTTGCATATAGTATGCGATGACTTCAAGCTTAAAGTCTAGATCGTAGCGCATAAAAATACCCCATAAGTTGTGTCCAACTTATGGGGGGCAGTTCATGGTTAAGAGGTTTTTTTATGACTGGTAGAAAAGTGGTTACTCTTCTACCCACTCGCCTTTACGCCAGTACACACCCCAACGGGTGGCCTTGCCGTTTTTCTCAGAGCCGATGTACTGCTCTTTTTTCTTACGTGACCAACGTAATATAGTTGGGTTACCATCTGGATCTTCATCTGGTCCCTCAAACAGATATTGGAACTTGTCTTCCATCTTGTCTTTAATTTCCCGTAGCTCAGCGAGCTTGGGCGCACGAGTCTCACGCACCTTTGGAAATTTAGAAGCCGCTAAGAACATGCCTGCCGCCCCTTCACGCAAAATGAAGTAATCATCATGTTTGGTCGATTTTAGCTCTGGTAGATGAATAGGATCCATACGCGGCGGTGCTGCTTCGCCTGTTTTTAGCACCTTGCGGGTGTTATCGCATTTCTGACAAGCAAAATACGGACCAAAGCGACCTGTCTTTAGCTCCATCTGACCATCACACTTGTCACAGTCGATGGTTGGCGCATCTGAGCCTGGTACTTCAAACTTACCTTCTTCTAGAATATAACCGTCACAATCAGGGTTATTACCGCAGATGTGTAGCTTGAGACCACCATCGACGATATAACCATTCATCGCGGTGCCGCATTTCGGACAGCGTTTTTTCTCCATCAAATCTTTGACTTCTGCCGTTTCATCATCCCCTTCTGGATCATCTAGATTGGCAAATGCTTCGACTGGCATTAGATTTTTGGTGCCTTTACAGCGCTCTTTTGGCGGCAGGTTATAGCCCGTACACCCTAAGAATACGCCTGTTGAGCCTGTACGCAGCTGCATCGGACGATCGCAAATATCGCAATGCACATCTGGCACGTCGGTTGGATCATTCGGACGCATGCCATCTTTGCCTTTGGCATGCTCAAGGGTGGTTTTGAACTCACCATAGAAATTATCGAGCACGTCTTTCCAATCTTGCTCACCCTCGGCGACATGATCGAGCTTGTCTTCAAGCGCAGCAGTAAAGGTATAATCCATCAAATCTGGGAAGCTTGCGGTCAATCTATCGGTGACGATATCGCCCATTTTTTCGGCAAACAAGCGCTTGTTTTCGAGCTTGACATAGCCGCGGTCTTGAATGGTGGAGATAATTGAGGCATAAGTCGAGGGACGACCAATACCTTTTTTCTCAAGCTCTTTGACAAGGCTTGCCTCAGTATAGCGCGGTGGCGGCTTGGTAAAGTGTTGGCTCGGATCGAGCTTATCTAGGGTGAGCTTATCGCCTTTTTTGACATCAGGGAGCAGCGTATCATCAGTTTTGGCCGGCGGCATAACACGAGTATAGCCATCAAAAGTCATCGTACGGCCGCGCGCTTTTAGCTCGACATTACCCGCCTCTACCAAAAGATTGACTGATAGATATTTGGCAGGCAACATCTGACACGCCACAAACTGCCGCCAGATTAGCTCGTATAGACGTATGGCATCACGCTCAACGCCTTTCATTTGCGTTGACTTTAAGTTGACATTAGAAGGACGAATCGCTTCATGCGCCTCTTGTGCGCCTTGCTTATTGCCATAAAAATTTGGCTTTTCTGGTACGTATTTTGCGCCATAGCTGTCTTCGATATGACCACGGACAGCCGCGAGCGCATCACCAGACAAGAACGTCGAGTCGGTACGCATATAAGTGATGTGACCCGCCTCATATAGACGCTGCGCCAAAATCATGGTCTTTTTAACAGAAAATCCCAAACGTGTACTGGCGGCTTGCTGCAAAGTCGAGGTGATAAAAGGCGCACTTGGACGTGACTGGGTTGGCTTCTCTTCACGCTCTTTAACGATAAAATCGCTTGCCTTGAGTATCTCAAGCACTTTATCGGTTTGCTCTTTATTGCCAAGCTTTAGCGTTTTACCGCCTTGTTTGGTCGCCTCTAAACGGATACCGATTTGCTCCGCATCTGAGGCTTTTTTGGTTTTATCATGAGCGACATGTGTATCTGCATGGATTTGCCAGTATTCTTCTGGAATGAACGCGCGAATTTCATGCTCACGCTCAACGACCAAGCGCATAGCAACTGACTGCACACGGCCTGCTGATAGTCCGCGAGCAATCTTTTGCCATAATAGTGGCGATACCATAAAGCCAACGACACGGTCCAAGAATCTGCGCGCTTGCTGAGCATTGACGCGATCGATATCAAGCTTTGAGGGTTGTTTAAAGGCATTTTGGATGGCTGATTTGGTAATCTCGTTAAAGACCACACGTTGATACTTGCTATCAGGCCCACCGATAACTTCTTTTAGATGCCAAGCGATCGCCTCCCCTTCTCTATCCATATCCGTTGCCAGATAGATTTTGTCAGCGTCTTTGGCCAGTGCTTTGAGCTCTTTGATGACCTTGGTTTTGTTTGGCAATACTTCATAGACCGCCGCCCAATCATGCTCTGGATCTACGCCCATGCGGCGTACCAGTGCTTGCTGTGCTTTTTCTTCTTTGGTCAGACTGTCATCTTTTTTGGTCGTGGTTGCTTTTTTTGCGCTTTTATTTGCACTAACTGGTAAATCACGGACGTGGCCGATGCTCGAGCGTACGATAAAATCATCGCCAAGATATTTATTAATCGTTTTTGCTTTGGCTGGTGATTCTACAATCACCAAAGACTTGCCCTTTGGGCTGTCAGCAGCTGATGCTGCGGTTTTTTTGGTTGTGGTTTTTACCATATTTGACGACACCATAATATAAGTGATTAAAAGTATAAGTAGATTGAAAGTAACATTACAGTCAGCAGCAGAGTAATTTATGGGTGCTGATGATCAGGGGTTAGCCATGACTCAGCGATTTATAGTAATAGTAGCTGCTGATAAAAAAGGTTATAAAACAAATTATAACCATAAAATAAAGATATAGTTATAAAGACGTTACACTGCTAAGCGATAAACTGTCAACTTTAAATAAACTGAATATGAAAAACTACTTGCATATCGCCCTTTAATGGAGACAAAAAAGCGCTTTACTAGCCTCTCGCGTCTTTTTGCATTTGTATCGCCCATTTCTCAAGATTGGCTTTGAGCACTAACAGATCTGCCTCAATCCGTTGCTGATGATACGTGGGATTAGAGTTTGGGCGCACGTAAGCAATGTCTTCCCAATAAATGATAATGCTATTGGCCTTGGTCATCAGCCCTTTAACAAACGGCTCAATGCTCACTGGTAGCTCTAATGGTGCTTTGTCCAAACTAAAATCGGTTTTTTTCACCGTCACATTATTGCTGCTTTGCGTAGAGCGAATGGCACTTGGAATATGGAGTGTTTTTGCATCATCGCTGGTATCAACAAAACTGCTATCTGGTCGCCATTGTCCATCGATCACTTGATAGCGTGTGTGCGGCAGTTTGGTCTCTTCTAATATCAGACAATACTGTCCAAGCATACCGCGGCCATATTCATTATCACGACCTTTGATCCAATCAGGGCAAGCAACGAGCTTTGGATTAAGCTGCAAACGGCGTGCGGTCATACGCAGCTTGTCTAAACGCTGATCGATACCATTCGGTTTGAGCGCCATCATACTCCCTAAGACGAATAGTACAATGATAACGCCAATCAATGTTCCCATGATGCTCTGGCCTTTTAACTAAATAAAAATGATGCTAAACAATATCAATATAACTGCCACGGCTAATAACCGCTGTCTACGCCAACAGTAAAAATAACGGCTTTATAAATAACTATCCTATAAATCGTTAACGTGAACTGGCTGCTACTCACATGACAGATAACGATATAGCAAGACTTATAATGAGCTCGAACCCGCAAAAATCAAGCACTGCCACTCAACTACTATTCAAAAACTGGCTATATGGCTCACTCTTTATTTGTCAGTTATACTGTTAAATCAGACATTTAGCGTGCCTAATCATCAGTAGCATAGCCACATACAAAAACCAGATACAAAAAGTGGTCGGCGTAAAAAAGTGCTATGATAAACCATAATTTTAAACGCGCGCAGGTTTATTATGAATTATCTTATTAAGTCAAACTCGTCAAGCGCTTATATCGCTAGCAAGCTGACAGGTAAACTCCTGAGCAACACTGTCATAAGCTTATCATTACTTGGCGCAATCGTGCTAACAGTGTCAGGCTGTGCCACCACCCAAAGCCTGACCCCGCAGCAATGTCAAAGCAGTAACTGGCAAGAAGTCGGTTATGCCGATGGTCTACAAGGTCGTTCAGGGGCTTACTTCGGGCATTATACCAACAGCTGCGCCAGTGTTGGCGGCGCAAGTCCCAATCGCATACAGTGGGAGCAAGGACGACAGCAAGGTCTCAAAAACTACTGTACCGAACTGAATGCTTATAAGCTCGGTCGCGAAGGCTATGACTGGCAGCCAGTCTGTCCATTAGAAGGTATTGAGAAATTAGAAGAAGCTTACTCTCAAGGACGCTACTACTATATCCGTCAGCGCGATCTGGATTACTTGCGCTCGCCTTATCCGTTTGGTTACGGACATCTGGGCTTTGGCTACCGTCCATTTGGCTATGGCTGGTAAAAAGAAAACCTCAGTGATGACTTAATTTGAGGTTTAAGTCGTCACTGAGGTCGGAGAGAAGCTTATTATTTTGATCGTTCTTATTATTGTTATGGCGCTCGTGCTATTCATTGGCTTGTTGATTTATATCGCCAATTTTTTGCTGTAACGGACGTTGCATTTCGCTGCTTATTACTACTTACTACCGTTTATCGCTGCTATTATTCATTGACAAAGGCAATCTTGGTAAGTCCTGCTTGACTGGCAGCCGCCAAGACCTGAGCAACCGTATCATACTTACCTTCTTTATCGGCGCGCAGTTGTACTGAAGGATCTTTGCCGGTTGCGCCTTGCTCTTGCAGACGCGCCTCTAGCGCTTCCATGCTGATGGGATCGCTGTCCCAAAATATTCCCGCGTCTTTATCAATACTGATTTGAATGGCTTCTGGCGGCGTTTGATTGACCTCAGCACTGGTCTTTGGCAAATCTAAAGGAACCGTCGGATTCAGCACGGTCGCTGTCAATAAAAAGATAATCATCAATACCAGCATGATATCGATAAGCGGAATGAGGTTCATCTCATTCATACCTTGAACGTCATTATCACCCAGTTGAAATGCCATAATTATTCTCAATATTTGTGTTTATTGTCATGCCGCCAAGAGGTGCTTTTTTATTCTGCCACAGAGCTGCTGTAGTGGCGCGCTTGCTGCGTGTCTACTGCTGCATCGATAGTATTTAAGCGATTGCCTTTAACCGCCTGCACCGATGTTGCGCCCGCATTCGGGCTAGTAGACGATGGCACAGGCTCAGCAGACCCGGACAACAGATCATGTGCTCTATCATTGGCTTGATACATCACACGGCGATTGATACGTACTGCTAGGTTGTAAAACACCACAGCTGGAATAGCCACAGCGATACCAAGACCCGTCATAATTAGTGCCTCACCAACGGGGCCTGCCACTTGTCCCAATCCTGCCTGTCCACTCATACCAATATTATGCAGCGCGTGGAAAATGCCCCACACCGTGCCAAATAAGCCGATAAATGGCGCGATCGCTGCCGTCGTGCCAAGAATAGGTAAGCCGCGCTCGCTCGCAAAACGGTAGCGCCCTATGTGCTTGAGTAACGTCTGTTCAGTGACCAAACGATGAGCGGCAGCATCGGAGCCGACCAAATCGGCCTGCTTTGCTTGTAGTTGTTGACTCAAGTCATCTGCCACACTGGTCGCCAGTTTGCGACTTTGCAATACGCGGACGATACCTGTCACCCAAGAGAGAATAGATAACGCAAGTAACAAAAAGAATAACGTCTTTGTCACCATGTCGCTGATCTGCCAGTATTGCATAAAGTCCATATCAGACTCCTTAATGTTTTATGCCATCACATGCTACTAAAATGAGTATCATGCCTTGTCTTATTATGAAAAATTATCAATAAATACGTTGTTATATAATATAAATACTTAAGGAACTACATAGCTGATCGGCAAGGTCACATTGCCCACCACTGGTGCGCCATTCTTGGTAAAGGGTTTGAACTTGCCAAAGCGTACTTGACGCTGGGCTTCTTTATCCAGCAAAGTATTGCCTGAAGACTGCGCCACTCGCACGCTATCGATACCACCTTGTTTATTGACACGCAATACCAATACCACGTTGAGCGTATCACCTGAACGCGCTCTACGTGCCGCACGATCAGGAAAGCTAAAGTTTGGCGCAGAGGCCCAATTGGCAGCGCTCGCAGTAAAGCTTACAGGCTCATTACTCTGTGCTCGAGCAGCAGCTTCTGCAGCTGCCTCAGCTGCTTCTCTAGCGGCTTGTGCTTGGGCGGCGGCTTCTGCTTCTCTAGCAGCTTTTGCTTGTGCCGCAGCCTTAGCATCCGCGACTCTTTTAGCTTCTTGCGCTGCTCTGTCTTGTGCTTCTTGAGCGGCTTTTTTGGCTCGAGCAGCAGCCTCTTTGCGCTGTTCATCAGCAGCCGATGTATCGACTATCGGTTCTGGGCTGATCTTTTTGGGTGCTGCTTCTTTTGGTACAGGCTTTTGACTACTCTCAGTAGATGTTTTTTCGGTTGCGATGATTGGCGGTGTTTCAGATACTTTTTTCACCACAGGCTTCGCTGGTTCTATAGGTGTTTCGACACGCTTCTTAGGCGGTGGCTCTGCTTTTGGCTTTTGTACAGGCTTAGGTTGCACTTCTTTTTTGACGGTGACCTTTTTGACCTGCTGCACCGGTTCTTTCGTTTCTGCTATAGGCGCTGCGCTTTTAGTCGGTAGCGTAACGAACTCTATTTCGACAGGCGTGATATCTTTTTTTGGCGCAGGCTGTGGTTTGGGCGTTTTCATCACCGCCAAGGCGACTGCGGTGAGTACATGCAACCCTACCACTACGAGAAGAGATAGCAGTATCAATCTGGTTGGTGGTGTCTCTAAATCCGTTGAACTCATAACAGCCTAATGTTTATTATCCGAGGTGGAATGGCGTTGATAATAATGCAAACGATAATTATTATCAATAATAATTTATAATATTTTTTTTGCTTTGTGAACTCATTGCCTCTTATCTCTGACAGATACCCTATAACTATTGAGCATTACTGCCATCTCGCCCGTATTTAGCTCGCTTTTTTAATAAGTCTTTTAGATAAGTACTTATCGCCAATAAAAATCATTATCATTATTATTGATAATGAGTCTCAACTACTTTATCATAACGGCTGTTTGGTTTTTTCGTATCATGATCAAAAACTGATGCGCATAAAAATATCCAAACCATAAAACGCTCAACCCAAAAGAATAAGGCTAGAGAGTAAAACTGACAGGCGCTCTATCGGCACCCCTTTGATATGAGCATTACTCTGCTCAGCTGCTCTCATCATTTTCTATTTTTATTGTGCTACCTGTGCAGTTATCTTATTAACAGACTGCTTAAACATCCTGATATACCGAGTCCCTTATGTCTACTACCCCATTATCACACCGTCGTACTATTCCTATTTTTAAACGTCCATTATTGATGATGACAGCTTTAATCGCTGCTATCAGTGTGACAGGTTGTAGCTCGCCTGAGACTGAATCAGCTGATGCGACAGCTACCAATCAAACGGCCAATGAATCGTCAAACGTGGCCAACCATGATGCCGTCTCTGCTGAAAAAATCACGGTGAATACGGTTAAGGGTGATGTTGAATTGGCAATGAGTCCCTCACCGCTGGTGGTTTATGACATGACCTTGATGCAAGACTTGGCAGCACTAGACGTGGCTGTTGACGGTATGCCAGGCAGTTTGCTGTTAGACAATTTACACTCAAAAACGCAGCCTGAACCAAAAGCGGTCGGCACTGTGTTTGAGCCAGATCTTGAGGCATTGAATGCCATGCAACCACAAGCAATATTGGTGGGCTCACGCATGGCAGAAAAGTATAATGAGCTGTCAAACATCGCGCCGACGTTGGATATGTCTATCGACACGGCTAATATTTATGAGTCGAGTAAGCAGCGTTTGCATGATTTGGGTGCGTTGTTTGGCAAAAGCGATCAGGCCGCTAGATTGCAACAAGACATAGATACGCTTATTGACGAGACAAAGGGTGTCACTAAAGATAAAGGCACTGGTCTGGTCGTTATGGTTAATGGCAATAAAATGTCAGCATATGGCGATAAATCTCGTTACGGGTTTATCCATACGGTGCTAGATGTGCCAATGGCAGATAAGCAAATTGCCGATGCCCCTCATGGACAGCCGGTCTCTTTTGAATATATTCAAAAAGCCAACCCAGACTGGTTGTTTGTTATCGATCGCAGCGCCGCGATTGGTGAAGATGGTATCGGTGCCAAAGCCGTATTGGACAATCCGCTGGTCGCGCAAACCAACGCTTGGAGCAAGCAGCAAGTGGTTTATCTAAGCCCAGACTCTTACCTAGCGTTTGGTGGCTATTACCAATGGATGCAGGATCTCACAACGATTAAAGATGCTTTTGCTAACGCTAAATAACGTCGTTCTCTATACAAGCGATTATTGCACAAGTAGGTAATTATTACCGTTAACCTTGCTCATTTTTAAGCCAATAAAGATTATGTCGTTATTTTCACACCGTGCTCGTGCTAGGCTCAAACCTAACGCTTCTCTGCCAGTATCAAATTGGCAAGGAAGCGCTAGCCATACTTTAGGCTCGAAATATCGACGTGCTGCCATGCCACCGTGGTTAATCAACACCGCAAGCCTCATTATCATGGGGCTTTTGGTGTTATTGAGCTTATCTATTGGTGTGGCTGACTTTTCGTGGTCGGGTATCTTACAAAGTATCATTAGTCATAGTGCAAACTCTGATAGCTCGCTACTACTGGTCAGCCGTATCCCGCGCACCGTTGCGATTATTTTGACGGGCATTGCGATGGCAGTGGCAGGAATGATCATCCAAGTGGTGCTAAAAAACCGCTTTGTAGAGCCGTCCATGGTCGGTGCGACCCAAAGCGCCGCGCTCGGTTTGCTGGTGGTCAGTCTGCTATTTCCTGCCAGTGCGCTCATTGTGAAGATGAGCGTAGCGACCATCGCCGCTGTATTCGGCATGATGCTATTTATGCTATTGATTCACCGTATTCCGCCGACTGATTTTTTGATGGTTCCACTGATTGGTATTGTCTTCGGCGGCATTATCGAAGCAGTCACTACCTTTATCGCCTATCAAACCGAATCGCTACAGATGCTCAGCGTGTGGCAGTTTGGGGATTTCTCAGGCGTCTTAGCAGGTCGTTATGAGCTGCTGTGGCTCACGGGCGCGCTGTGTGTACTCGCCTATATCATCGCAGATAAGCTAACCATCGTTGGTTTGGGTGACAATATCGCCTTGAACTTAGGTATTAGTAAACGCCAAGTGACGTGGATTGGTGTGGGGATGGTGGCGATGATGAGTGCCGTTGTCGTCGTGACGGTCGGTATGATTCCTTTTATTGGCCTCGTCGTGCCAAACATTGTGAGCCGACTGATGGGAGATAAGTTGCGTCGTAGCTTGCCTGCAGTCGCGCTACTGGGCGCTTCAGCAGTATTGCTGTGCGATATTATCGGTCGCTCGATTCGCTATCCATTTGAAGTGCCTGTTGCCACCATATTTGGCGTGGTCGGTACAGTGCTGTTTTTATGGCTATTACTGCGCGCGCCAGCTGAGCAATAAGACTAAGCAGTAAAGCTGAATAATAAAACAGCAATCTTTAATCGATTAACCACTCACTTACCGTCGTTCATTTTTTGCCTTATTTAGATAAGCTTGGCATCATAGGATTTATTTATGTTCTCATCAACTAAGCTTACTGCCACAAAGGCTCGTTCTACGGAAACCAACACAGCGATAGATAACTCATCTGCAGCAGATGGTCAGTATTCAGCTGCTGCCCAAGGTCAGTTGGCAAAGCTTTGGGCATGGATAGCAGCGCATCCGAAATCCATTGCAGCTATTATTCTACTGATCTCGATGACCTTGTTTATGACACTCAATGTCAATGGCTATTGGGACTTTGCGCTACCGCTACGCGGCAAAAAACTGCTGGCACTGATGGTGGTTGGCTATGCGATAGGCGTGTCGACGTTATTGTTTCAAACGTTGACTCACAATCCAATTCTAACGCCCTCCCTACTCGGATTTGATTCGCTCTATATTTTGCTACAAAGCTTACTGGTTTTCTTTTTAGGGGCGATTAGTTTTACCAGTCTCGATCCTATTGCCAAGTTCACGCTAGAGATTGTCCTGATGTTTGGGGCATCTTTATTATTATTTAAGCTATTATTTTCTAAAAGCAGTCAGGATCTGACACGCTTGATATTGGTGGGCGTTATCTTTGGTGTGTTGTTCCGCAGTTTATCAGCACTCATTGCACGGCTGATTAACCCCGATGATTTTGTGGTCGTACAGTCCGCTAGCTACGCGCAGTTCAATACTGTCAATCCTCAGCTATTAGGCATTAGCCTATTTATCTGTATCATCACTGCGGTGTTTGTCTGGCGCTGGCGCTACCAATGCGATGTGCTGATGCTCGGACAAGCCCAAGCCATTAACCTTGGTATCCATTATCAACGTCTGGCATTTGGCCTATTAACTGTTATCGCAGTGCTAGTCGCCACAGCCACGGCACTGGTCGGTCCAGTGACTTTCTTTGGTCTATTGGTTTGTGCATTGACCAATCGTATCGCTCGACACATGTATCATACTGAGCGGCTGATATTGGTCAGTTTGGTCGCTATGATTTGCTTGGTGTTGGGTCAGACACTCTTTGAGCAAGTGCTAGATATGGCAGGCGTATTGTCCGTTGTGATAGAGCTCGCAGGTGGCCTCGTGTTCTTGGCATTGATATTTATGTCCCAGCGCCGTTCGTTATAACGACTTAGCCGACATTGTTTATTTAGCTGATGCTGTTGATAAAGAAAGCCCTAAGACTTTTTAAATAAGACGATTATGATTAAACTGAATAATATCTCTCACCATATTGGCAAACAACAAATCTTGCATGACATTACGTTGTCCCTACCAACGGCGCAGGTCATTGCTTTGATTGGGCCTAACGGCGCTGGAAAATCGACGTTGTTTTCTGTCATGGCTCGCTTGCAGCCGCTACAATCTGGACAAATAAGCTTCGCTGTAGATAATGAGGAACGTGATATTGTCAGTTGTCAGGCGCGCACACTTGCCAAGACGGTCGCGATGCTCGGACAAGACAACCATGTACAAGGACGACTACGCGTGCATGAGCTGCTGATGTTTGGTCGTTACCCTTATCATCAAGGACAACCAACCGCAGAAGATCAGCAAAAAGTACAAGAAATCCTTGAACGCTTTGAGCTGGAGCCACTTGCCGAGCGTTTCTTGTCAACGCTATCAGGTGGACAGCGTCAGCGCGTGCTGATTGCGATGATTGTCTGCCAAGATACGCCCTTTCTATTGCTTGATGAGCCACTCAATAACCTAGATATGTATCATGCTGGTCGACTCATGCGTGAGCTACGTACGCTTAGCCACAGCCAGCAAAAAACCGTGGTGATCGTCCTACATGATATCAATCAAGCAGCACAATTTGCCGATACGGTCGTTACAATGAAAGCAGGAGAAGTGATGGCTGTTGGTCGCCCTGCTGATGTTATTACTCAAGAGACAATGAAAGATTTATACAATGTCGATGTGACTGTGCTCAATCATCAGGGTCGTCCTGTGATTGTTGATACGGTGTAAAACCCCACTTCTTCTTATGTAAAAAAGCTCAATATAATGCTAGTACATTGGTACTAGCACTATATTGAGCACATCAATTTCATGTTTTAATATCTATTTGAGCTTTTGCAACGCCTTTAAACGCTGCTGTCGGCCTTTCCACCATAGATACACACCTGTCCCTGATAGCACCGCAACTGCCAGTCCAATCATTGCCAAAAATGCTTGATACAGTCGATGGCTCCAACCTTGACCGACATGTCCCATATGCAGCGTTGACAGCCATTGGTCTACTTTGTTACCAAAACCGCTTTGATAACCAAAACTAACACGCGCAACCTCTCCTGTGGCAGCATCAACCGTAATAGATGACGCGCCGCTGTGTGTACCAATATCTCTATCTGTTTTGAAACGCATTTGCCATTGCTCGTCCTCTGCAACCCAGCGGATACCCAATAACTGCTGTACAGCCGTGCCATTCTGCCGCGCCGCAATATCGGCTTGGGCACTCAGATAGGCAATGCTGTTGCTCTTATTGACTGCTTGAGCAATGGCATCCGCTGTATTGCGGCTATCGTTAACAGTCGTATTTGAATTTATAGACTTATCTGCCCTACCCTGATTTTCTACTGTTTTATTCGGTTCAGGCTTGGTTGGCGGTCGCCCTCTTTCTCTTGGCATCAGTCCGACCACTGCCTGCATCACAGGCTGATAAACGGGTTTTAGATTAAACCCAACGCTCGACCAAGCGATGACAAACAGCATCACCCATAGCCACAGACCAAAAGCATGATGCAAATCATAGTTAAGCTTAAAGGTATTGGTCTTAGTACGGATTTTCCATGCAGGTAGCCAGCGCTTAAACAGCGAGGCGCGTTTTTTGCTAGAGACTTGTTTTGACTGACTCGATTTGACTGCTCGAGGAAACGTTAAGTAAAAGCCAATAAAGCAATTAATCGTCCAAACTAGCGAGACAATACCCAAGACCCATTTACCAATATCACCAAGCAATAAGTCGCGGTGCAACCAAAACACCTTCCACATGGTATTATGCCATGCCCATGCCTCCTTATCACGCGTACCGATAATCGCGCCGGTATAAGGGTTGACATAAACCTCATTAAAAGCAGGCTCAGGCGTGGTAGGCTTGCCGCCGCGCCATCTATCTACCGAAAACACCGCTGACTTGCCCGCCTCAATGGTCGTCGGCAAACTTGAAAAACCATACTGTGGATAGGTACGGATCACACTATCATGCAGCGCAGCGACAGACTGTATCGGCGTGTTTTGTGCCTCGACACGCGCCAGTTTATGGTTAAACAAGTCATCTAACTCATGATGAAAAGCGAGCAGCGCACCCGTGAGACTGGCAATGATTAAAAAGGCTGCCATAGCAAGCCCAGTATAACGGTGAATCCACAAGCAGGCTTGACGAGGATTGAATGTAATCATTGGTCTTGGTTCTTTATTATATGTTGTTTGGGTAGGTATTTATCCGTTAGCGTCATTGCTGCTATAGCCAATCCAAAAGCCAGTAGGCAATAAAAAGCCAGCTCCCATGTACAGACAGCTGACTCTATAAGTACGATTAGACTCAAACCAGATAAGCTATAGTCGAACCACTATTAAAGTGTTACAGCGTTAGACTCGTTTAGCCTACTACTGTAGTACTTGCAATCGTCTGCCTTGTACCACTTTTAATATTGATTGACTATATATTAGAACTGATACGTTAAAGACGTTTTGATATTACGTCCCATCTCAAAATCAGTATAAGCATCATCGATAGAGTTGCGAGATGCATGACTTGCATAAGTCTCATCAAAGATATTGTAAACACCTAGCGTGGCCTTTAGACCTTCGATTTGAGTTGGTGCATAAGTCATAAAGATATCATGCACGTCATAGCCTGGTTTTTCGTTGTCATCACCAGCGGTATTTGGTGTCACATCGGCGACATAAGTACTGCGCCAGCCAAGCTCGGTGGTACTGGTTGGAGCGTAACCAAGATTGACCATGTACTTGCCACCAGACTCTGAGCCACTGCCGCTGACAGAAGAGATATTGTAACCCGTATCTTCGCCTTTGCTACGTGCACGAGCATAGCTTAGACCCATGTTGAAATTATCTGCGCGATAATCAGCTGATAACTCTACGCCTTTGATCTTAAAATCTTCGTCATTATTAATGACACCTTGGCAGCTACCGTTTAATTGTCCAGTCGCACAATCTAAACCAACTCTACCATTACCTGCACGTACAAACTCAATATAGTTTTCGATATTGGTTTCAAAGTACTTAGCGCTCAGCTTTAAAGAGTCATCAGCCATGGTCAAACCACGCAGCGTTGTCGCAATACCGATTTCTGCATTGTCACCTTCTTCTGCTTTTAGGTCATTGTTCACATAGGTATCAACACCGTCGGAATTAAAGATCGTTTGGCTAAGATCTGGGCCATTAAATAACTGCGTATAGCTCGCAAATAGCTGGGTACGCGGTGCAATCTCATAACTGGCGGCCAATGCGCCAACGACATTGTCGTAAGTCTTGCCAGCCGATACGTACTCTGGAGATTCATAACGGTCATAACGGACGCCTGGCGTTAAACTAAGCTTACCCATCTGCCATTGGTCTTCCAGGTACACTGAGGTATTGGTTGCCTCATCAGTGCTCGCTTTGCCAAAATCACGTGTCATCTCAGATTCTTTTTTGTAATGCTCAACCCCAGCGATGAACTTATGAGTCCCTGGCAAACCATTGATGATACTGCTATCAACGATACTGGTGTTCTGTATTTTGCCGCCTGTGGTTTTGACTTCCGCATCAAACTCAAACCCAGGTACGCCATCAGAGTTACGCAAAATCTGCGTGCTGGTCTGATATACATTGGCGTCTACATTGACCAACTGGTTGGCAGGATTGTAAGCGTAGTCAAGCGCATAGGTATCACGTTTGACTTCTTGCGGGATGATTGGGTTCCAGCCACCAGCAGGAAAGTCTGGACGTAATGGGAACTTACCTTTGTTTTCGGTACGGCTAAAGCTAGCGCCTACATGATGATCACTACCGACATACGCACCCGCTTTTAATAAGATGTTTTCGCCTTCGCTATCTTCCGTTTGGATTTTACGGCCTTTACCATCTTCACCAGCATTAGCATCACGTTTGCCATAATAAGCCAGCAAATCAACATTTTCTGTTGGCGCACCATATACAGTAGCTGAGGTTAGCAGTTCATCATTGTTGCTGCCGTAGCCTGCATGCAGCTTAGCACCTACTTTTTGACCAGGCTTAAGTAAATCTGCCGCGTCGACTGTCTCAAAAGCAACCGCACCGCCGATAGCATCATTACCGAGCGTCACTGAATTATTGCCCACTGACACCTCTGCTTGTTTTAGCAGATCTGGATCAATCGTGACATCACCCATATGGTAGAACAACGCGCCTTCTTGACGTGCGCCATCAATCGTTACTTTTAGATTGGTATCATCAAGACCACGTACACGAATACGTTGGTTGACTGATGAGGTGCCGCCTACGCTTACCCCCGGTACGACGTCCAGAAAATCGCTCAGATGGCTTGCTTGAGCTGCTGGCGTATAGTCATCTATATAGACAGAGTCTTCTTGTACACTATCGCGGACAGAGCTATTTGCTGTTACAGTGATAGTCTGTAATGTCGTGTTTGGCATATCTGCTGCCGTTGCAGCGCTGGCAGCTTGCGTCCACAATACAGCGGCGACACCGATAGACAATACTGTCAATTGACTAGATAACTTTACTTCGCGCATAACACATTTACTCACTTTGTTTACTGTCAGAAATTAGAATTTTTAGAATTATTTTTAAAGGCCATCGTCAAACAACCTTTAAAATAGTGCCCACCAGAAGATTAAATACCTTAAAACACTTAACTCATCGTGCGAATAACATGATTAATGTTAATGATAATAATTAGCGTTTAAATAATGAGAGGCATAATAACTAAGTATTAACAATTTGGCAATAATTAATATTATACATTCTCAATTCTAGTGCTTAGTATGCCAAGGAAACACAACAACGCTTGGTACCAACTATAAATATGCTATCAAATATGACAATGACGACGAGTTGAATCTGTATAAACAAGGCTTAAAAATCATCACTTCTATCATCACGTCTATAGCAGCCTGTTATTAACTTAGCTCATCACTTGTATTTCTTGTACTACTGTACTAGAATGCTGATACAAGCCAAAAATATCATGGCTATCCTGACTGTTTTTTGATGAAAACTTTATTTGATTAAGACCACGATTATGAGTACCGACCCTTATCACAGCTTACTGAGTCATCTGGCAAACTGTACTGATAGCACAGAGATTGAAAAGCTACTCAGTGCCCTGCTGACAGATAAAGAGCAGCATGATATTGCTAACCGCATTCGTATCTTTGACTTGCTTGATCGAGGTATTACGCAGCGTGACATCTCTGAGCAACTGGGCGTTGGTATTGCGACTGTCTCTCGCGGTGCTAGAGCCATGCACAGCCATGATGTGAGTGCATTACTTGCGACTCATAGAGATCACTCTTAGCCTCTAACGACGATACTATCTAACTTTTTACTGACGAAACTTATACTTATTAATCGACACTTATTAATCAACACATATTTGAACCATTTCGGACTTTGTTATGACCTCTAGTACTCGCGCACAGACCAAACTTACTCCTATCGATATCCCGAGCAAACCACAACGTATCAAACTGACGCAAGATATCGATTTTTTTGCATTATTCAAACGTATCGAGCGCGCTTTTGACACCTGCTATTTGCTCGAATCATTGGGTGAAGACAGCCATATCTCGCGCCATCATGCGATCGGCTTTGACCCTGTGACGACTATCGCCGCATTAGATCGCAACACGCTTGCGATTACCGATAATAAAACTGCTGAAACTAGCCATTATCAAACCGACAACCCTTATCAGCTATTGCGTGATATAACACCGCAGCATGTTATCGCCCGTGATCAAAGCGGTGGTCTAGTCGGGTATTTGGGTTATGACTGCGTGAACTTCTTTGAACCTAGTCTCAATGCAAAAGCCAGCGAAGACTTTGAACCATTTAAGTTTGGCGTGTATTTAGATGGATTGACCCTAGATAAAATGACTGGGGAAATCTTCTACTTTTATTACCCAACCGCTCAGCAAGAAAACCGTATTGAGCAAATCAAAGCCCTACTCGATGAGCCAACGCCTAGCTATGAAGCGCCTAAAGTTGAATTTTTAGGTGATGGTATGAGCCAAGAAGAGCATGCCAATGTCGTCATGCAAGTCAAAGAAGACATCATCGCTGGTCGCATCTTTCAGTGTGAGGTAGGCTTTAAGTCTAAATACCGTATTACCGGTGACAAAATGCCGATTTATGAAAAGCTGCGTGCCGTCAACCCATCACCGCACATGTATTTTATGAAATTTGCGCAGCAGTGCATCATTGGCGCTTCTCCTGAGCTGCTATTCCGCTTGCGTCAGGGTGAAATGGAAACCTATCCGCTCGCAGGAACTGCCAAGCGCGGCGCCGATGTGATCGAAGACCGTAAGCTTGCCCGCGCCTTGCTCAACGATGATAAAGAGATTGCCGAGCACAATATGCTGGTCGACCTACATCGTAATGATATTGGCCGTGTGGCACGTTTTGGTTCGGTAAAAGTACGTAGCCTGATGGATATCAAACGCTTCTCTCACGTGCAGCATATTTCTTCTGAAATCGTTGGTATCTTGCATCCTAATGAAGATATGTTTAGTGCCCTTGCTAGCAATTTCCCTGCTGGGACGCTATCAGGCGCACCTAAAGTAGAAGCCATTAAAGTCATCAACGAGCTAGAGCCGGATGGTCGCGGTGCTTACGGCGGTGCATTAGGCTCGTTCAATTTTAATGGTGATTGTATCTTTGCCATTCCTATTCGCAGCCTCTTTATCAATGGCGAGTCTGCCTACGCCCAAACTTGTGGCGGTAACGTTTACGACTCAAACCCAGCCGATGAATACTTAGAGATTCAGCGTAAACTGTCGGCGATGAAAGTCGTGTTAGACAGCTTTATGCAATCATAATTGAAGCTAAACGTACTGCATAAATTTACCATATTTTACCTAGCACTATTTTTACAAAAGAGTTTATGACCCATGAATGTTTTAATTATCGATAACTACGACTCGTTTACCTTCAATCTCTACCAATATGTAGGCGAGATTTTGCAAACCTTATACAGTAATGAAGAAGCCAGCGTCATCGTTAAACGCAATAACGAAATCACCTTAGCAGACGTGCAAGCAATGAATCTTGATAGAATCATTATCTCACCTGGCCCTGGCTCCCCTGACGATCCCGCGTACTTTGGTATCTGTAGCGAGGTCATTGAAACACTAGGCAAAACTGTGCCGCTATTAGGCGTCTGCCTAGGCATGCAAGGCATTGCTCATGTGTTTGGCGGTGATGTGGTACGCGCCAGTGTACCGATGCATGGCAAGGTCTCATCAATTCGCCATGATAACTCAGGTATTTATCAAGGCTTACCACAAGAGCTTGAGATCATGCGCTATCACTCTCTGGTGGTAAAAGCCGACACCATCCCAAGCTGCCTCACGATTACCTCAGTAGTCGCCAATGATAGCTGTGCTGAATTGAGCTTTGCTGAGTCAGCATTGACTGGTGATGAGATTATGGGACTGGCGCACAAAGAGTACCCAATCCAAGGTGTACAATTTCACCCAGAATCGTTTGCCACTGAAGGCGCTAAGCGGTTGCTGAGTAATTTTTTACTGCAGGTGTAAATGCTACTATCCCGCCACGTCTTCCATTTTAAATGACAGTCGATTAAATTTACACCACGCCCTAGTAGCAGTTTATAATCTTTTAATGATAGACTGAAATAACAAACAAAAGACAGCCCTTGAACCGGTTGTCTTTTCTTATTGCAGTATGGCTTGGTGCCTTTACATCACAGGCGCTTTAGCAATATAGTCGAACCACTATTAAAATGTTACAGCGTTAGACTCGTTTAGCCTACTACTGTAGCACTTGCACTCGTCCGCCTTGTACCACTTTTAATATTGATTGACTATAGCCCAATGTCATTTAGATCGTAAGAAGAAACCATTATGGCAAATATCGACAGTACAGCGGCGATACACTCGCATCAGTCATGGATGGGCATTGTCCAAATCATCACCGCGGCAACCTGCTGGGGGACGCTTGGGATATTCTCAACCTACCTCAATCAAATGGGCTTTAGTGGTTGGCAAGTCACGATATTACGCATTGTGACGGCAGCAGTGATTATCTTAGCCATGCTACCGACCCTATGGCCACAGCTGATCAAACTACGACCCAAGCAGTGGTTTGGGCTAGCACTTCAGTCCTTGATTGGTGTGCTGGGGATGTCCGTCTGCTATTTTTTTGCTGTCAGTTATGTTGGCGCGGGCCCTGCGGTGGCTTTGCTTTATACCGCGCCTGTGTTTAGCTTGTTATTCTCAAAGTTTTTGCTCAGTGAGTCCATTACGCGAAAATCTATCGCGCTGGCATTCATGGCGGTTTTTGGGGTTGGGTTGACGATGCTGGGTGAGCAAGCGGAGGTCAATTGGGGTGTTTTGCTCGGATTGGCAGCAGGGATGTGCTACTCACTATACGGCGTACTCGGTAAGCGCGCGATGCATGACGCGCATCCAGCTCCTTTGGTGTTTTTTACCTCTGTGGTCATCAGCGCGTGCGGGCTGCTACTACTGCCTGAAACGTATCAGACGTACGCGCAGCTAGTTACCTTGCCGTTATCGACTTGGGGTTATGTATTAGGACTATCGCTCTTGGGTACTGTCGTGCCCTTTGGCCTTTATATGAAAGCATTAGAGAAGCTGCCCGCCTCTCGTGCGTCTGTTTTTACGATTTTTGAGCCGTTGACGGCGATTGCGCTGGCAATGATACTGCTACATCAAGCTTTGTCTTGGATTCAATATCTGGGCGTGACACTGATTTTGCTGGCGGCGTTGTTAAATGCAGTGGTCAATGGCACGACCACGCGCGTTCCTCGCTGGCTTAAAAGACGGCAAACGGTCTAGCCTTATTATTTGGTTGTCTGGCAGGGTGCGATAGCCAAATTTGGATTAAAAAACGACGCAATAGATAGGCTTGATTAATGGTATAAACTTCAAGTTAAATTAAAATGATCATTTATAATCTATGAATTAGAACTATTTATCATGCAACGCTCTTCCATCTGGCAATCCAAATAAAACTAAGATCTTATCCAAGTTGCACTTATCTGAAGGTGTGGTTTTTAAGCCTTTTAGAATATAGCCGTTAGGATTATCTTTAGAAGTTAGAGTCCCTCCAGCGCTTATAGTATCGCCTACTTGGTAAATGACATTAAAATATTTTAAAGTCTGATTCTTTTTATCCCAGCTCGAAACCCCGTATGGTAGCAGCGGTACGGCTTTGTGTGGGCCATACTGGAAATAAATACATTCATTTTCGTATTTAAGCTGTACATTTACACCTTGTAAAATTTCACTCTCATTGAGATCGGAAAAATTGAAAGGGTAAGTATAAAATAAACCCTGACCACTAGTAGAAGAGTAATGAACTAAAGGCATAGTACTTTGAGAATAGTCCTTTGCTACTTTCATGTCTTTCGAAGGAGAGGTTGTAACTTGACAAGCAGTCAACAAAACGCAAAAGAAAATTGATACGTTACGAATATTCAAACCAGCTCCTTTAAGCACTAGGTTAAGAGTGTTTTTAACTTTATTAAAACATCAATATAAATAAAAAAAAGTTTTAATATATTACTATTTTGTTAAGGTGGCTATGATGCTTAGAATAGTCAAGTATGAGTATATGTATTCTTAACCTTACCGACTTGGCTTTTAAAAAAGGTATTTTTCTCGCTTGCTGTATCTACGCTAACAGAGGCTATATAAAATTTATCCAAAACCGTCAAACTAAAATTATAAACACAAAAAAAACCCTCAATGGGCTTCTTTCTAACTAAACATATTGCAACGATATAAATCGCTTACTGCTCGATACGCTGCAAAAATGCCTGCGTACGCGGATGCGTTGAGTCTTCAAACAGCTGCTTAGCGCTGCCCTCTTCGACTACAACGCCGTCTTCGATCAAGACCACATGATCGGCAACGTCACGGGCAAAGTTAATTTCGTGAGTGACCACGACCATCGTCCAGCCCTCAGAGGCAAGCTGCTTCATCGTCTCAAGGACATCCTGTACCAGCTCTGGATCTAGTGCAGACGTTGGCTCATCAAACAATAACAATGAAGGCTCAATCGCGAGCGCACGAGCAATCCCAATACGCTGCTGCTGACCACCAGATAGCTGGAACGGGTACAGCTCAGCTTTGTCCGCCAGTCCGACTTTTTCAAGCAATACCAGCGCGTCTTTACGCATCTCAGCCTTGTTTTTACCTTGTACCACTGTCGGGCCGAGCATGAGATTTTCGATCGCAGTCTTGTGCGGAAACAAATTATAAGACTGAAATACCATACCTGATTTACGCTGCAAGGCAAGCAGCGTTTTTTTGCTTGGCTTAGTTGCAAAGTCAACTTTTAAGCTGTCATCATCAAATGCAATGACACCTTTATCAGGAATCTCCAGCGCATTGAGACAGCGCAAAAACGTGGTTTTACCCGAGCCTGAAGGTCCTAATATGACGACCACTTTACCTTTATGAATGGTCAAGTCGATGCCTTTTAGCACCTGATTGCCACCAAAGGCTTTATGAATATTAGTGACTTTGATCATAAAAATTCCTATTGTACTGGTCTATATGTACGATGGTCGGTTGCTAAGCGCTCTTGTCAAGCAGCTCAGCTATGACTTACTTTGCCACGTAACGGTCTAATCGAGTCTCAAGCTTGCCTTGGATAAAGGTCAAGAACAGACAGATACCCCAATAAATAATCGCCGCTTCGGTATACACCAGCATAAATTCATAGTTACGAGCTGTGATGATCTGCGCTTGTTTAAACAGCTCAGTGACCAATACCAGTGATGCAAGTGAAGTGTCTTTTACCAAGCTGATAAAGGTATTAGACAATGGCGGCACTGACACGCGCAGCGCTTGCGGTAAAATCACATGACGGAAAGTCTGTAAATACGTCAAGCCGACAGTTGAACCCGCTTCCCATTGCCCTTTTGGAATCGACAAAATCGAGGCGCGCACCGTCTCTGATGCATAAGCACCAATATTGAGCGAGAATGCAATGATCGCTGAGGGAAACGGGTCGAGCTTGACGCCCACACTTGGTAAACCGTAGAAAATAATAAACAGCTGAACCAGCATCGGTGTACCCCGAATCGCGGATACATAGATACGAGCCAAGCGATAAATGATCTCATGGAACCAACCAGTACGCGGTACAATTCGAATCAAAGCAACGGTCAGGGCAATCGCCATACCGATAGAAAACGAGATCAATGCCAGCGGTATCGAATAATAGATACCGCCTTTGAGCATTGGCCAAAACGACGAGATGACGATCTGCGCCCGATCAGGACTCATAAATGGCAATAATGCCAATAGTTCTGCGAGCACAGATGTGATAGAAGCCAACATTACTTTTGTTGACTTACATCAGCACCAAAGAACTCTTTACTAAGTTTGGTGAGTGTACCATCAGCGGCGAGTGCGGCCATTGCTTCATCCAGTTTTGCCACCACTTCATCGTTGCCTTTGATGAGCACGAGACCTGAGCCTGTTTGTTCACTTGGTGGGGCTGTCAATTTGATCTCAAGATCAGAATCTGGGAATTTTTTGAGATAATCAAGCACGGCTAGATTGTCATTCATCGTGAAGTCAGCGCGGTCTTGCTTGACCAATTGGATCGCTTGTGCCATACCATCGACAGGGACGATTTCTGCGCCGTATTTTTCTGCCAGCTCGCCGTAGTTACTGCTGAGTGATTGAGCCGTACGTAAACCTTTTAGGTCATCCCAAGAGCTATAACGGTTGTCATCAGTCGGTGCCAATGCAACCGCGCCTGACCAGCTATAAGCCATAGATTTGTCATATTTGGCTTGACGCTCAGGCGTCGTTAAGCTGACTTGGTTGGCCACCATATCAAAGCGTTTTGAATCCAAACCTGCTAGCATCGCATCCCACTGAGTCTCTTTAAACTCAACATCAACGCCTAGCTTGTCAGCGACCGCACGAGTCACTTCGACGTCATAGCCTGTCAGCTTGCCACTCTCATCATGATAGGTAAATGGAGGGTACGTACCCTCTGTACCGACGTTAATCGTACCACCGTTATTGATACGTTGCAGCAAATCAGAACCGCCAGTCGAGGTGGTGTCAGTGGCAGTAGTGTCAGCTTCATTAGTATTAGACTGACCACAAGCAGCAAGTAACACAGTACTAGCAGCAAGGGCTAAAAGAGTACGACGTTTCATAAGACGTCCTTATAAAATATAAAAGTAGATAAATGAGATAAAAGGGTTTACATGAAAACAGTTAGCGCCAATAAATAGGGAAAAGCTGATACAAGAGGGCAATATAATAATCGCCCTGCAAAATTCGGCTTTGGTTGCTCGATTTGAGGTTAGTCAGCATATTTTTCAATGCGGCGACCCTATTATTTTCGAATTTTTATAGCGTATGATCATTCAATAGGCAGCCGATCAAACGTTCATAGTTGCTACTGGATCAATCGCTGCTCATAAATATAATATCTTACTTTAGATAAAAAAGCGTACAAACTCCGTGAGCGTGCGTCAGGTAATGACCGCCATTAGCGCAAAACTACAGCTCACCCGAGAATTGATAGCGATCTCCTGCATGCCACATCTTCACAAAAGTGACGACTTGACCAGCTGAATAAGTCTGGCGACGCAATACCAATGTCGGCGACTGCGGCGCAATCTGCAACGCATCTGCCACCTCGTTTGGCGCCGCTAGCGCACGTATGGTGTAGCTGCCACTCTCTAGCGGTATTTTGGCGACCAGATAATCACTGGTATTAACCACGGTAAAATCCTGATCAATAAAATGTGGCACTTTTTTGGCATCGACCCAGCGCTCTTCAAATTGTATGGGCTGACCATCTGCAACGTGAATGATTTTCACCTCATATAAAACGGGCGTATCACTGCGGTTATCTAGCGTTGTATCGGGCGTATTGGTCGTCTCTTCAATACCAAACTTGCGGCGTAGCTCATCATCGAGCAGCGAGGCTGTGACCGCGCGCTTACTCACCACTTTTGCTTCATAATCGCGATTGGCAGATTTGAGATCCTCTGCGATATTACGCACTTCTACAAAGGTATGGTTGAATTGCTGCTGCGCGACAAAGGTTCCTGAGCCTTGACGCCGCTCCAATACACGCTCTTCGCTTAGCTCTTTGAGCGCGCGATTCACCGTCATCCGTGAGACACCAAACTCTGTCGCCAGTGCCATTTCTGTAGTGATCGCACTGCCCGCTTGCCATTTGCCAGAGTGAATATTGTCTAATATCGCATTTTTAATCCGCTGATACGCCGGAATCGTTTTTGTCATATTTGTTTTAAACCGTCAGTTCCGCTAATAAGAGTAGCGCCATAATATCACGACAATCATGCGAACTTTTATTCATATCATTCTATCAGTTATGCTCTTTTTTTCATTAATTCTAATTTTTATCAAAAATCCTTGCATGAAAAAAGCATCTTTGATAATTTGTATATACAATTTATAGCAAGTCTAAAAATCTTGATCTAGCTACTCTATATTTCGATGCCTTTATAGACTGCCTATAAAACACTTACTCTTATTATTTTATCGCCCTATGAGCTACCACAAGGATATGACCATGACTACTGAAAACGGAACCAACAAAAAACTTACCCGCCGTGATGAGTCTCGCGATATCGCCGCCCCTACTGGCAGCACGTTGCACTGTAAAAGCTGGCTGACCGAAGCGCCGTATCGCATGCTACAAAACAATCTACATCCTGATGTGGCAGAAAACCCAAAAAGTCTTGTGGTATACGGTGGTATTGGACGCGCCGCGCGTAACTGGGAGAGCTATGATCAAATCCTAGAGTCGCTCAAAGAATTAGAAGATGACGAAACCTTACTCGTACAATCAGGCAAGCCTGTGGGCGTGTTTCAAACTCATGAGAACGCACCGCGCGTATTGATTGCCAACTCAAACCTTGTGCCACGCTGGGCAACGTGGGAGCACTTCAATGAGCTCGATCGCAAAGACTTATTTATGTACGGACAGATGACCGCAGGTAGCTGGATTTATATCGGTACGCAAGGCATCGTGCAAGGCACATACGAGACTTTTGTTGAAGCAGGTCGTCAGCATTATAATGGCAGCTGGGCGGGTCGTTGGATTTTGACCGCAGGTCTTGGCGGTATGGGTGGGGCGCAGCCACTGGCCGCAACCTTTGCAGGCGCAACCTCATTGAACATCGAATGCCAGCAGTCTAGTATCGATTTCCGTTTGCGCACGGGTTATGTCGATAAGCAAGCGCGCGATCTTGACCATGCTTATGAATTGATTGAGCAGCATACCAAAGCAGGCGAGGCGATCTCTATCGCGCTACTTGGTAACGCTGCAGATATCTTGCCTGAAATCGTTAAGCGCGCTCGTGAAGGAGACATCAAACCTGATTTGGTGACCGATCAAACCTCAGCGCATGACCTGATCAATGGCTATCTACCAAGCGGCTGGACGGTCGAAGAATGGAGGTCCGCTCAAGAAGATCCAGAGCAACATGCAGCTCTCACCAAAGCCGCTGCTCAATCTTGTGCCGTACACGTCCAAGCGATTTTAGACTTGCAAGCGATGGATATTCCAGCGACCGATTACGGTAATAATATCCGTCAGGTGGCGTTTGATGAAGGCGTCAAAGATGCCTTTAATTTCCCCGGTTTTGTCCCTGCTTATATTCGTCCGCTGTTTTGCCAAGGCAAAGGCCCATTCCGCTGGGTAGCGCTCTCAGGTGATCCAGAAGACATCTATAAGACCGATCAAAAAATCAAAGAGCTGTTCCCAGAAAACACCCACGTCCACCGCTGGCTCGATATGGCAAAAGAGCGTATTCAGTTCCAAGGCTTGCCTGCACGTATCTGCTGGTTGGGTCTTGGCGAACGTGATAAAGCAGGTTTGGCATTTAATGAAATGGTCAAAAACGGTGAGCTAAAAGGCCCAATCGTTATCGGTCGTGACCACCTCGACACGGGCTCGGTCGCCAGCCCCAACCGCGAGACCGAAAGCATGAAAGACGGCTCAGATGCGGTATCTGATTGGGCACTGTTGAACGGTATGCTAAACGTAGCAGGCGGCGCAACGTGGGTATCACTACATCATGGCGGCGGTGTCGGCATGGGCTACTCGCAGCATTCAGGCATGGTCATCGTGGCGGACGGTACAGATGCCGCAGCCAAACGCTTGTCACGCGTACTGGTCAATGACTGCGGCTCAGGCGTCATGCGTCATGCCGATGCAGGTTATGAGTTGGCGATTAAGACAGCGCAAGATTATGGTTTAAATCTGCCAATGATCAAATAGTTTGAACTACCTTAATATTATAAAGACAAACACTTATATGTCTATGCAACTAGGATTACCCTTATGAGCAACATCAAACAACTTACCCTACATCCACGCCAGCTTAGCTTCAAGATGCTACGCGACATCTACGATCAGCCCGTGGTATTGAGCTTGCCTGAGAGTGCGTATGAGGCGATTGACGCCTCGCATAACAATGTCAAAACCATTATTGAGCGTGATAAGAGCGCCTACGGCATTAACACCGGCTTTGGTCTGCTTGCCAAAACCCGCATCAGTGATGACCAGCTTGAGCTGCTACAGCGTAACCTAATCATTTCTCACTCGGTAGGTACAGGTGACGCGCTACCAGAGGGCGTGGTGCGCCTGATTATGGTGATGAAAGTTGCTAGCCTAGCACAAGGTGTGTCTGGCGTACGTCGCGAGGTGGTAGATAGTTTACTTGGTTTAATCAACAATCAAATCACCCCAAATATCCCAGCCAAAGGCTCAGTTGGTGCCTCTGGTGACTTAGCGCCACTATCACATATGACACTTGCGATGATGGGTGAAGGTGATGTGTTTGTCGCTGGTAAAAAAGTGCCAGCTGCTGATGCCCTAGCAAAGCATGGACTTGAGCCAATCACATTGGCAGCCAAAGAAGGCCTTGCGCTTATCAACGGTACGCAAGTCTCAACTGCGCTAGCATTACGTGGTTATTTCTTAGCGCGTGATTTACTTGAGACTGCTACTATCGTCGGCTCACTGTCAATTGATGCCGCCAAAGGCTCAGATTCACCATTTGATGCGCGTATTCACGAAGTACGCGGTCATCATGGTCAGATAGAGATCGCCAAAGCACACCGTCAACTGATCAAAGGCAGTGCTATCCGTGCCTCGCACGATGGCGAACAAGATGATCGCGTTCAAGACCCTTATTGCTTACGCTGTCAGCCACAAGTCATGGGTGCTTGTCTTGATATTATCAACCAAGCAGGGAAAACGCTGCTCATCGAATCTAATGCGGTAACAGACAATCCGCTTATCTTTAATAATGAAGATGGTCCGGTCGCCATATCAGGTGGTAACTTCCATGCTGAGCCAGTCGCTTTTGCCGCGGATATTTTAGCATTGGCTATCGCTGAGATTGGCTCGATGTCTGAGCGCCGTGTCGCTTTGCTGATCGATGCAACTTTGTCAGGTGGTCTGCCACCATTCCTAGTCGATAACGCTGGGGTCAACTCAGGCTTTATGATTGCGCATGTGACCGCTGCTGCACTGGCTTCAGAAAACAAATCTATCGCCCATCCAGGTAGCGTCGATAGCATCCCAACCTCTGCCAACCAAGAAGACCATGTATCCATGGCTACCTATTGCGCACGCCGCCTATATGAGATGGCGCAAAACACTGCGACTATCATAGGTATTGAGCTACTGGCTGCTGGTCAAGGTATTGATTTTCATCGAGGACTCGAGACATCAGAGCCGTTGACTGTGGCACATCAAAAACTACGTGAGAAAGTGACGTTCTATGATAAAGATCGCTACCTCGCCCCTGATATCGAAGCGGCCAAGCAGTTAGTACTAGACGGTACACTTGCTGAGCATTGGCAAGAACTACGTCAGAACTGGTACGAGTCTAAATAAGCATTGGCTGGTAAAAGGAGAGCCATGATGGCAGTCACAAACATGACCACACCCATTTGCCATACACCTGCTGATATGACTCAGTGGACAGGACGCGCAGAGCCGTTTGAGACTGCACGCGCCCGTTATTGGTATCAGCTTGCTCAGCCTTATGAGGCTCAACATATTGGGCTAATTGGCTTTGCCTGTGATCAAGGCGTCAGACGCAATCAAGGACGCGTGGGTGCTAGAGCTGCCCCGCCATTGATTCGTCGAGCTTTTGCTACGCTGCCAGTCATCGCTGATTTGCAACAACGCTTTGATAGTCAATTATCAACCTTATTGGGTGATGCTGGCGACATTCATTGTGATGACAATGATGGCTTTGCCGACAGTATTCTTGAGCAAGCTCAGATCAAATATGCCGATGCAGTGAGCACTATCGTCAAGCAAGGTGGATTACCCATCGGGCTTGGCGGTGGTCATGCCATTGCTTATGGTAGCTTTTTGGGATTATGGCAGGCCTTAGAAAAGGCAAACGATACAACTATCAGCACAAACACAGCGCCTACTATCGGGATTATTAATTTCGATGCCCATCTTGATATTCGTCAGTCTGATGTGGCGACTTCTGGTACACCGTTTCGCCAGATTGCCGAGCATCTTGACGCACACGATCAGCCCTTTCATTATTGCTGTATTGGCGTCAGTCGCTTTTCTAATACCGCCGCGCTCTTTGATCGCGCTGAGCAACTTGGCGTACAGGTTATTAGTGATGAAGACTGTCATTATAAGCCTTGGGACACCATTGCCGAGCAGGTCAAAAGCTTCATAGATCAGGTTGATATTATTTATCTCACTATTGATATGGACTGTCTCCCCTCTAGTATCGTTCCGGGTGTCAGTGCGCCTGCTGCTTTTGGTATTGAGCTTGGTTTTGTTGAGCGTATGGTCAAGCTGATTGTGTCATCAGGCAAAGTAAAAATGGCAGATATTGCTGAGATCAACCCAACCTTTGATGTGGATAGTCGTAGCTGCAAAGTCGCTGCTCGATTGCTGGCAACGATTGTAGAACAGCACTTACTTGTCACTTAGATCTTACAAGCAAAGGTCTTGCAAACAAAGATCGCTCGCCTCCCAATTATTAGGAGCATACTATGAATGAATCAGAAAATTTTAAAGAGCAGACGCTCGACGAATCTACTATGACATCGTTTGACCACCTTATTATCAATGCCAATATTGCGACGTTTTCAGCGCACTATGGTTTTAATCTTTATGAAAATTCAGATACTAATAACGTCCCATACGGTCAGCTAGAGAGCGCGGCTATCGGTATTAAAGACGGCAAGATTGCATGGATTGGGGCACAAGAGCAAATCACGACGCATCTGCCACATTATCACGAGAACCAAATCACAGACGCCGATGGCAAATGGCTAACGCCTGGGCTTATCGATTGTCATACGCACATTGTCTATGGTGGCAACCGCAGCAATGAATTCGAAGCGCGTTTGCAAGGGGCCAGTTACCAAGACATCGCAGCACAAGGCGGCGGTATTGTCGCAACCGTGAGTGCCACCCGCACGGCCAGTATTGAATCGCTATTTACCCAAAGTGAAAAGCGCCTACTTGCGCTGATGAAAGAAGGCGTCACCAGCATCGAAATCAAATCAGGTTATGGTCTTGACTTAGATACTGAGCGCAAAATGCTCACCGTCGCACGCCAGCTTGGCGAAAAATACGACATCCACGTCAGCACCACGTATCTTGCAGCGCACGCCTTACCACCTGAATATAAGTCCCATATGCAGGACCGTGCGGACGACTATATCGAGCAAGTCTGTGAGTGGCTACCAATCCTGCATGCAGAAGGCTTGGTTGATGCGGTCGATGGCTTTTGTGAAAACATTGCGTTTAGTAGCGATCAGATTAGACACGTTTTTGAGGTTGCACGCTCCTTAGACCTGCCGGTCAAACTACACGCTGAGCAGTTATCTGACATCGGCGGTAGCGCTTTAGTTGCCGAATACAAAGGGCTATCTAGCGACCATTTAGAACATTTATCAGAAACTGACATAGAGAAAATGGCTGCTAGCAACACGGTTGCGGTGATATTGCCCGGAGCGTTTTATACCTTGCGTGACACCAAGCTGCCACCGATTGAGGCACTTCGCAAGCATCAAGTTCCTATAGCGATTTCAACCGATTGCAACCCCGGTACATCACCTTTGACATCGCTGTTGTTGGCAATGAATATGGGCTGTACGCTGTTTTACCTCACGCCTGAAGAGGTATTGGCAGGATCAACCGTTTATGCAGCCAAGGCTTTGGGTCTATCTAATAAAGGCAAAATAGAAGTGGGCTGTGATGCTGATTTAGCACTATGGGACATCGCCCGCCCTGCTGATTTGGCCTATCAGATGGGACTGAACCCTATTGCAGGCACTATGTTTCAAGGTCAATGGCGTAATAAAGCTTAACGAATACGCCTTGATTTATCGTCACTAAAAAAGCCCCTATCATTGAATGATGGGGGCTTTTTGGTCGTTACATTGCAAGTTTTATGAAATAGCAGAAAAAACTTATCATAACCTTAGTTTAAATAGGGATTTACTATATCAATATTTTTAGTAAGGATTTATAATACCCTTTTTCAAACAGGGTTATTTTTGGCTAACTATAGTTCATAAATAAAAATTAACACACAGTATAGAGAAAGCGATATGCGTACAGATTCATTTCAACAGATATTGGAAGACTTAAACAGCTCATCAGCAGATGTTGAAGCATCTGCCCTAATCTCTAACGATGGTCTGATGATTGCCTCAGCTCTACCAACTGGCGTTGATGAAGATCGTGTGGGTGCGATGTCAGCAGCACTGCTATCATTAGGCGACCGTGCAGGCCGCGAATTGGCACGCGGTAGTATCGATCGCATCATGATTCAAGGCGAGATGGGCTACGTAATCATGACGTCATCAGGCGATGAAGCGGTACTCACTATCATGGCAAAACCCAATGCCAAGCTTGGTTTGATATTCTTGGACATCAAGCGCGCCTCAGAAGCCCTAGCAAAACTCATTTGATTGGTGGCTTTGGCTTTTTGACGAGTGCCCTATGTACTCGATTTTACTCATTATAAATATAACGACCAACGAAGGAGATGACCATGGGTTCTCCAATCCCTGATGCACACAAGCCTGACCTGCCTGCTGAGCAAATCACCCTGACCTATCATGATGGCACCTCTCGAACTGTCTATGATACAGGTGTAGAGCGTCCCTACCCAGATGGTAAGCTCATTGTCTCGCGTACCGATTTAGACGGTATTATCACTCACGTCAACGACGCCTTTGTTGAGATTAGTGGCTACCACGTCGATGAGCTCATCGGTCAACAGCACTATATTCTGCGTCATCCTGATATGCCAAAAGCGGCTTATCAAGACTTGTGGGACACAGCAAAAGCTGGAAAGAAGTGGCATGGCTATGTCAAAAATTTATGCAAAGACGGCAGTCACTACTGGGTATATGCCACGGTCGTGCCCAATGTTCGCCGCGGCGAAACTGTAGGATACACTTCAGTACGCCGTAAGCCATCACGCAGTAAAATCGAAGCGGCAATGGCTCAGTACGCCCAAATGAAACAAGATGAGGAAGGCTAAATCATGACGACACACAATATGTTAATCGCCCCTGATTTTTCGCCTGAGCGCTTTGCTGGCTGGCACATGTTCAATACGCTGATTCAAAAACGTGCCAACCTAAACATGCACCTCAATATCCCAGCCTCACATGCTGAGCAAGAGACCTTGATTGAGGCAGGTGTTATTCAAATTATCTACGCCAACCCTTTTGATGCCGCTGCCCTCATCCGTGAGCAAGGCTACCGTGCAGTTGCTCGTCCCATTGGCAAATCTGATGAGATGGTCATTGCCGCGGCGGCCAATAGCGACATCAATCACTTAGAAGATATCCATAAAGGCGCAACCGTTGCGATGGCAGACAATCGAGACGTCAAGCTGATCGGTTTGCGTTTGCTCGAAGCTGTCGATATAGAAGAATCTGACCTCAACTGGGATATCACTGAGACCTATCAAGCAGCTGCTCGCAAAGTCATCAAAGGCGATGCCCAAGCGGCGTTTTTCTTGGCGGAGATCTTTCACAGCTTCTCACGCTTGACCAAAGCTCAGCTCTCAGTATTGATTGAAAGTGATCTGGCAGACATAAGCCACGTCCTTCTCATCAAAGACGACTTTCCAGATGCGCAAATTTTTATAGAAGCCATCCTGGATTTGCATAGCGATGATGATGGAAAAGAAGCCTTAACTGAGCTTGGTATGCCTGAAGGGTTTGAGGCAATGAGTGAAGAGGATGCTGAATTTATGATTGATTTGATGCAGACATTGCTGGATTGATGACTCATTGACACTCATATTATCAGAGGTTGTTTTGCTGAATGAGCTCATAGCCTGAGGCACTGGTTGTCGTCACGGCTATGACACAAGGAGACCATTATGTCTGACTCAGACCTGATCAAAGAAAACGAGAAAGTGGCGCACCGAGTCTTTCGGTTTTATTCACGCAAAGTGTTTTTGGCACCCAACAACCGTCACTTTCATGAGCAGCGCATCAACGCCGCCTTATTACTCACCGAAAAAGAACCCCTACAGGGCGCGGTAGCAGATTTTTTCTATGGGTGCTGGTTTGACATTCCATACGATGTCAATAATTTGTTTACGCGTATCAAAGACCGTTTGACCCCTGAGGCCAAGCAAGGGTTTCGCGATTGTATTGATAAAAAAAGCTATATTCAGCGCAACAGTATGCTCGCCACTCGCTGGAGCGTTTTGGTATCACCGTCGCTCAATGAGCAAAAACAACGCTTGCGTATCAGTAGTGATGACGCCAGAGAGATCGCAAGAGACATCACCGCTGAGCTGCTGCAAGCACGTGCTAGCCAAGACTGGGGCACGCTTGAGCAAATTGAAAATGAGTTTTTTGCCTATTGTACTGTGCGTAATGATCGTCTGGCATTTTCCTTAGTATGGTTTAGCTTGGGCAAAAGTGATTGGCAATTTGATCAACGCTGGGATAACTGCCAACAGCATTTGGATCAGACCATCAAGCCTACCACGCCACCATAAACTGTCATGCGTTTATAACTTAACTTCTATCACTTTTTACCACTTTTTCATCGCTAAGGTAGCCGCTATGTCTTCTTATTTGAATGCCGATAAGACCTATCTAACATTAACGCCTGCTGGTATTTTTGAGGCGTTTTCACAGAATGAGCCGACTGACGAGCAGTTGGCGCTACAAGATTTATTGTCTTATGGGCAGACACTACTCGCCGCTGATTGGTTACAGCGTTATTCTGATATATGGCTACAAAGCTTTATAGAACACGGCTGGATCGAAAAACTGTCTTTGCTTTTGCCAGCGCCCAATCTACCATTGGATCAGTTTTTGCCTTACGTAGTCGCGAGCTTATCTGGCAAACGCCGTGCCGCGATTGGCTCTGATGAAGGGTTTTGTCTGGCTCGGATTGGTTATAGTCAAGAAGAAGCGGACATGCTCAGTGTTGCCGCCGCTGACTTTTCCGGCTTTATGCTGCGCCAAAAGCAGCGCGGCTGGGCAGTAGAAAGCCAAGCGATCTCGTTTTTTCAGCAAGTTGACTTGCTCATACCTGAAACCAGCTTTGTGTTTTTATGGATCGATGGCGCAGGTTATGTACTCATCATCGATGGCGAACCCTTAACCAACAGTCGCGCCTTTGTAGAGCTGGTCTGGGCGCTCAAGACCTCTGGACTCAAATTTCTAAATTGATTCAGCAGCACACGCCAGCCTTAATCCTCTCTTGTATGGGCTTGTCAAAATAAACGACAAGCCTATCATGCCAGCATAAAAGCCATTCAACATCTCTCATACGCTTCTTTTACCGTCCGCTTTCACCAGCCCTTTTATCCAGCAATAACAATACCTTCAGAATTAACAATAACTTGTCATCATTTAGGTCATACTCTTTTTGCACCTTTAAGAGTACTGTTTTGACAACATGTGTTTTTGTCAAATAACAACCTCTACCAAATCACAGTCAATACTATATCCAAGATGCACGCCCACCTTTGTATGCCCTACCTCACCGAAAGCGGCAATCTTTGCCAACCTTTGCACTTTTGCTTGTTTTTTAGGACAGTTTATGACTTCGCTGACCACTGTGCGCGTGCACTATCAAACGATCGAAATTGGCAACACCGACGTTTGCACCCTGCGTGACAATCAGCAATTTAGCGATCCTGATGATGAGGCATTAAACTTGGGCATTTGCTCTGCTTCTTGGCCGATGTTTGAGGTGATATGGCCATCAAGCTTGGTGCTGGCCAATCACATGCTTGATTACGATATTAAGGACAAACGAATTTTGGAGGTGGGCTGCGGCATGGCGCTATCGAGTCTATTGCTCAATCATAGACAAGCAGACATCACAGCGACCGACTATCATCCGACCGTTGAGTATTTCCTTGATAGAAATACCACGCTAAATAATAACAGAGGCATCAATTTTGAGCGTTTAGACTGGTCAGAGGATAACAGCCATCTTGGTAGGTTTGATATCATTATCGGCAGTGACTTGCTCTACGTAGACCAACATATTGGGATATTGGCTGGGTTTATCGAACGTCATGCGCTGCCAACCTGTGAAGTCATCGTCGTTGACCCTGGACGCGGGCGTAAAAACAAGCTAACCAATAAGATGATTGAGTTTGGCTTTAGCAGTCAGCACGTCAAACCTCAAAACACCGCTTATCTAGCGTTGCCGTTTGTTTAAGGGGGCATATTTTGACGCTTTCAAGATCGGCCGTATGATATAAATAGAGTCCGTTATACTATAAGGGCTTGCCACTGCTGACGCGTGATTTTATATAGAACATGCTCAGCCAGTCGATGATCAGCATCGAGCATCGGATGAGAGAAGTTGTCCTGCGTATCAGTCATACCAAGACGCTGCATAAGCTTTTGCGAGCGCTGATTGATGACCGCCGTAAATGACACCACGTCCTCAAGTGCCAGCTCGGTAAACGCAAAATCCAGCGCTGCACGCGCCGCCTCGGTGGCATAGCCTAGCCCCCAATAATCCTTGTGCAAACGCCAACCAATCTCGACAGCAGGGGCAAAGGGCATATCAGCATGCGCGTTATTTAACCCAACCATACCGATAAAGTCATCACTTTTATCTGCGCCATCTTTACGAGCCACCACCCAAAATCCCCAGCCATGCTCTTCAATTAATTTTTGACACTTATTGGCAATGGTATTACTCAATGCAGGGGTTAATAGTTTAGGAAAATATGCCATCACTTTAGGATCAGCATTCATCTCGGCAAACCGCGCACGATCACTTGCTTGCCACTGTCTTAGGTAGAGACGCTTGGTTGCTATCATGCTTGTCATGTCAGTCGCTTACTATTCATATTCGTTCAGAGTGCTGATCAAGCCAGCCTTTTTTTTGAGCAAACGCTAGCTGTGCTGGTGTATCGATATCATAACTGAGCTGCTTATTGATCACTGTATGTATTTGGCTTGGCGGTAATGCTCTGATTAAATGACGCAAGCCTTTATCACCTGTCAATTCAGTTTGCCATTGTCTGAGTAAACCTGTATCAATCACTAGCGGTAAGCCGATGATATTTTTTTGCTCTGTAGCGCTTAATTCATCTGAATACGTCCAGCTATGATAACTGCTGGCTACCACAGACTGTTCACCAGCCAGCAAAGCCATTAAATGCGACTGATCTAATAGAACCTGATCAACCCCTATGATAAGCACGCGCTCGATTGACGAATTTCCAAGACTCGCAATACTCTCAATACCCAAACGCAAACTGTCCGCCATACCAGTTTCAGGTTTTGGGTTTACTACCGCTTGAACCGCTGGATATTGCACAGCCAACTCTGTAACTACACTAGCAACTGCAGGATGCTTATCAGGAATCACAACGATAACGGCTTGCGGATTGGTGCTCACTGCCGATCGGATCATGTGCACGATTAATAGCTCGCCATTCTTAACGAGCAGCTGCTTAGGTTGGCCAAGGCGCTGACTGAGGCCACTTGCCAATATGATGACCGCATGATTTTGCACCTGTCTGTCCTTGTCTTCTAAGACGATACTACTCATACGGTACTCGGCACAATATCAGCATCCGTATTACCAACGCTTGCTTCTGAATTCGAGACCCTACTGTAGGAGCCTTCTACTGATGCAGTTTGATCGTGCATGACTGCATTTATCTGTGCCATGATACCCAGTGCGAGTGCCTCTGGACCATCTCCTCCTAGCTTATAGCCAATCGGATAATGCAGTTTTTGAACGCCAGTATCCAAGATAGCAGGATGATCCATGTTAGCGCTTATCTCATTGATTAAGCGTTCGGTACGATAGCGCGGCCCTAACTGTCCTAAGTATCTATAGTTTTGCGCATGTGCTAGCAATATCGCCAAGCGAGCGCGGTCTTGGGTCAGACTATGTGACATAAGAGCGACCGCTGCGTTATTACTCAGCTTTAGCAGGGTATCACTATCCTCTAAAGATAATGACATCACTGCATCTGCCTGAGGAAAGCGCATACGAGTCGCATATTGCGCGCGACTGTCTATGACCGTGACATGCCAATCTTGTAGCTTGGCCATGGTCACCAATGGCATCACATCATTACCTGCCCCGCAAACGAGCAGGCGCACTTGTGGTTGCAGGCGTTGTACGAGCCACTCGGTGGTTGCCTCGTCCGTTTTTATGGTCACGTATTCAGTATTGCTCTCAGACAGCTCGTACTCTGCTAACTTTTCTACAATATCGGCAATTATATTCGAAGGGTTTATTATCTCTTGTTCTAGTGAATTTTCCGAATTGTGATATTCGTCTAGATTGATACGCAGGCCAACTTGCAACTCGGTATTCTGACAACCGTTGTTGCGAATCAAAGTAGCGACCATAACTGGCTGCTGATGACGTCGCACCTGACGAACTGACTCTAAAAATGGTGCGGCTGTTGCCAGACGCTCAAACAGCACATGCACACGTCCATTACAGCCAAGCCCAAAATTCAACTCATCAAAGTCCATGTCATCTAGGCCATCCAAGTCGTCTAGATCGTCTGTATCGCCAGCTTCTTTGTTGATCGCTACCTGCGCTTGACCATTATCAGCGTACTCAATGTCATCACCTGTCTGATAAACCTGCACATTGGCACCGTCACGCGTGAGCCAAAAGGCACGTTTGATGATGTGGGGCTCCAAGCAGCCACCGCTGATCATTCCGACCGAACGACCGTCATCACAGATGAGCATCATGGCACCAGCACGGCGATACGCTGAGCCTTCTGTATGAACGACAGTAGCCAATACAGCATCAACACCTTGCTGCTGAGCCTCGCTTGCCAGCTTCAGAATGTCAGCGACTTGATTCATAATGCCTCTTATTTAATAATTGTTTTTTGTTAGTGAATTTTTTGCTAGTAATAAAATATACTACCGACTCAGTTACAAAAACCCGCTCAGTAAGCGGGTTCTTGTCATACATAAGCTGATAAAACTACTCTGGCATCTCATAAAGCAGCTTGTCGAGGGTAATCGGGAAGTCATAAACACGCACACCGACCGCATTATAGATAGCATTGGCAATCGCGGCAGCAGCACCTGAAATAGCCGTCTCACCGATACCTTTGATGTGCATTGGATTGGTATAAGGATCATCTTCTTCTACCAATATGACATCTAACTGCGGTACGTCCGCATTAACTGGCACATGATACTCGGCAAGGTCATGGTTACAGAGACGACCGTCACGTTTGTCATGAATCACTTGTTCCATCAGCGCTGAGCCAATACCGAACACCATACCGCCATAGCATTGCGACGTTGCAGTTTTGTGGTTCAGAATACGACCAGCGGCAAATGCACCTGTCATACGTCTCACCCGAATCTCACCAGTGACTTTATGAACCGCCACTTCAGCGAAGTTCGCACCAAAAGAGGCTTGGCGATGGCTCTTACCGTTCTTACCCGGTTTTATCTGGCCTTTGGCAGTGATTTTTTGCTCGTCATAGTCAGCGACCACATCCGCAAGCGCATAAGACTCTGTATTATCAAAATCATACTTTTGTGATGCTGACTGTCCTGATAGTGAAAGCCCTGTGGTTTGCGATAGCTTATCAATAGTGCTGTCAGCAAATGATTGGCCGCTCTTTTTGGCAGCTTCCATTGCCGTTAAAGCATGCTCGCCTGTTTTCTTGATTTGACCATTGTCTAACTGAATGTTGTCAGGATACAGACCAACTTTTTCTGCTAGCATTTCACGCAGCTGCTCACAAGCAAGATAGACACCACTACCCCCACTCGCAGCACCCCAACTGCCACCTGAGCCTGATGCTGGTGGCGATGCAGTGTCACCTAGTTTCATCTCAACATGGTCGATAGGCAGTCCTAACAGGTCTGCCGCTACCTGAGAAAACACCGTATAAGACCCTGTACCGATGTCTGTCATGTCTGTCTCGATAACTGCTTTGATACCAAGTGCTTTTGACTCATCTACCTGTAGGGTTGCACGTGCTTCAGATGGCTGTAGTTGGTTACCACGGGCAGCAGCCGCCATGCCTGTACCTATCCACCAGTCACCTTCTAATTGACTGGCAGGCTTGGCGTTTCGCTCACTCCAACCAAAATGCTCAGCACCTTGTTCCATACAGGCAATCAATTGGCGCGTCGAGAAAGGAATATCTTTACTCGGATCTTGCTCTGGCTCATTACGACGGCGTAGTTCAACCGGATCAATATCCAACTGTGTGGCAAGCTCATCCATGGCACATTCAAGCGCGATCATACCTACCGCTTCGCCAGGCGCACGCATAGAACCTGACAACACTTGGTTCATGTCTACCATCTCATAATTCACACGGCGGTTTTTGCCCCTATATAGATGGTGCGTAGATAGAGCAGTTGGCTCAAAGAAAGCCTCACCTGGCAAATTACTAGAGATCGTATCGTGTATCAATGTATCGATCACGCCGTCATTGTTCGCGCCGATTGCGATACGCTGACGCGTGTTTGAGCGTCTGACCGTTGTTTCCATCACTTGTGAACGCGTCATAGTGATTAATACAGGACGACCCAGATCTTTCGCAGCAATCGCCGCTGCAATAGATTCAGGAGCAATACCGAGCTTACTACCGAACCCACCACCGACATAGTGTGCGATCAGTTGTACTTGATCTTCATTTAGGTCCAGAGCATCCATGACTTGCTGTTTGCAAGAAGCGAGCATCTGATTGGAAGTATACAGAACGAGCTTATCGCCTTCCCAATGAGCCAACGTTGCATGGGGCTCCATTGGAGAGTTGCTTTGACTTGGGGTATGATAAAAGCGATCAACGGTCACTGCCGCATCAGCTAAGCCTTGGTCTGGATCGCCTTGGACATTATTTTTATCAGAGCCTTTTTTTTCATCTACCGCATGGGCGTTAGAGAGCTCTTGAGTAAAGTTCAGTGCCGCTTGGTCAGTCTCATCCTTATAAGTCACTTTCAGCGCTTTAGCGCCTTCTCTTGCCGCCTCAAAAGTCTCAGCAACCACGACAGCAATAGGCTGACCATGATAAAAAATCTCGCTAACCCCTTGCTTGGGTGCTTTAGTTTTTGTCCCTTGTTGAGAGTTACGCAAAAAGTGCTCAGGATCGGTCACGACTTTAATAATATTAGGAATGCCTTTTAGAGAGTCACTATCGATACTCTCAACTTGACCTTTCGCAATGGTCGCGCCTACCAATACACCATAGGCTTGATTGTCCAAGTGTATTTCGGCACTGTATTTCGCTTGACCGCTAACCTTTAGGGAACCATCAACACGGTTGATTGGCTTACCAACTAGCTTGCTTGCTGTTGTGCTAAATAGCGTTTCAACAGGCTCATCCATGGTCAGTTTTTTGGTTGGTTCTGACTGGGTGATTGATTCTAATAGTGCCATGATTATGCTCCCTCGCCCGCTAATGCGCGCTGAATAACTTGTTTTAGTAGGCGACGCGTCAATGGTATTTTAAAGTCGTTCTGACCATTACCTTTGGCATCCTGCAATAATAGATCAGCGGCCTGCGTGATAACGTCGCTATTGCCATCGGTATCCGTTAATAGTGCCTCAACCTCTTCATTACGCCATGGCTTGGTACCGATGCCGCCGAACGCCAATCGTACTGTCTTTAGGTTGCCATTGTCGTCAGCATCGACGACTGCGGCACAAGATACCAGTGCAAAGGCGTAAGAAGCGCGATCGCGCACTTTGTCATAGGTATGCATGCCCTTAATAGGGGCAGGTAATACAACATGAGTAATCAGCTCGCCTGCTTCTAGCACATTTTCGATATGCGGCGTGTCTTTCGGCAAACAATAAAAATCTTTGACATCGATAGCGCGAGTCGAGCCATCTGCTTTAACTGTCTCTATCGTGGCATCCAGTAAGCGCATTGCCACTGCCATATCGGATGGGTGCTGAGCAATACATGAATCACTGGTACCTAAGACAGCTAGGGTACGGTTCTCCCCGTTGATAGCAGGACATCCTGTGCCCGGTTCACGTTTATTACAAGCGCTGTCTGTTTGATAAAAATAATAGCAACGAGTACGCTGCAAAAAGTTGCCGCCCGTTGTCGCTCTGTTACGTAGCTGACCAGTCGCTCCTGCCAAGATAGCTCGGGACAATACCGGATAGTTTGCAATCACCTCAGGATGCGCGGCCAAATCGCTATTGGTCACAAGCGTACCAATACGTAAACCACCATCGGCAGTCGTTTCCACTTGCTCTAATTCTAAACGAGTGATATCGACCAGTTTGATTGGGGTTTCGATCTCTAGTTTCATGAGATCTAATAAGTTAGTACCACCTGCAATAAAAGAAGCGTCTTTGCTGCTAGCAGAGGTTGCGGCTTGCTTAGGTGCATCAGCGCGGCTATATTCAAAACGTTTCATGAGTGGTCTCCTGCCTTGCCTGTTATTGTTTTGTTATTCGCTGAGGCTTTATGGAACTGAGTCTCGCTTGACGGCGGTGACCAAATACCTGTTACGCTTGAGTTTTGCGCAGCGTTGTCAACTGTTTTAGAAGTAGACGCTGATGCTTCATTCTCAAGCACTTGTGAGATGGCTTTGATGATATTGGGATAAGCGGAGCAGCGACAGACATTACCACTCATGCGCTCAGCGATTTCTTGTACTAGAAGGCTATCAGGATGTTGTAAGTCTGTGCTCACATGGCTTGGCCAATTTTGTTTTACTTCTTCTATTAAGGCAGTCGCTGAACAAATTTGACCTGGGGTGCAATATCCGCACTGAAAGGCATCGTTATCTTTAAAGGCTTGTTGCAGCGCCGATAGTGAGTCCGGCATACCGATGCCTTCGATGGTCGTAATCTCATCACCATCATGCATGATAGCAAGTGTGAGACAAGAGTTGACTCGGCGACCATTGATGAGCATGGTACAAGCGCCGCATTGGCCGTGGTCGCAGCCTTTTTTGGGTCCAGTAATTTGTAAATGTTGACGACAGACGTCGAGCAGTGTCGTACGGGCGTCAAGATTCTCGAGCTGATAATCCTGCTTATTAATTGTTAACGTCAAGGTAGACATGCTGGCTTCTCGCTGGCAGATGAATATAATGGGTGAAAAAAGCGCCTTATAGCTACATAGCTACATAGCTACATAGCTACATAGCTACATAGCTACGGCGGCAATAAATCCATTATTGCGTACCAAAAAACTTGTTTTGTTTTTATTTTGTAGTTATTACAGTGTAGTTTTTAATCTGAGACAGTACCTGAAAGTGTGTACTACCAATCGCTTTAATCTAACTGATAATCATTTACCTCAATTAGCCTAACCATCCGCTGCTAGCTAGTATTAATTGGTTTTAATTTATCAGCACTCAAATTCAGGCCATATGATTTAGCAATATATTATGCGAAGTGGGCAATCTATTTTTTAGAAAAAGGTAGTATATTAAATAGTCTTCAATAAAGAAAAGCCCCACAAACGAAAGCTTATAGGACTATTATGAGGCTACTTTAGAATAATCATTTCAAATCAAACACCTAAAACTAGGCTTTAGTGATGATTGTTTTTTCGTCAAATCGAGACTTAGGCATCAGCATTAAAATCATCTTCACTACGATAGCCAAGCGATATCACGGCAACAGCGGTATAGCCCTTACTACGTAACTCAAACTCTTCATCAAGTGCTTTTAAATCTGCGCCTTCCATCGGCACAGTATCAATACTCAAAGTAGCAGCGCCTAGGAGCAACAAAGCGCCCATATTGAGATACAACTGCTCTATCAACTAATGCGCCTCGTCTTTTTGCTCGTAACGACGAATGTCCAAGAATATTTTGCGCGTTTGATGCATTTGCTCTTTGAGTTTTGGTTCTGCAAAGCGACCATCGGCATCTTCTTTGTCGAGCAAGCCTTCTAAAAACTCGTCATCGGCATAGACACGACTACAGAATACAATGACATGCGAGGCATCTTTTACTTTGGCATCATTGAATTCATACATGCCCTCAGTGCCTTTTGCAATTCGAGCTTTACCCGCTTCATCATCAGCAATCACAAAATGCCAAGGTTGAATATTGGTGCTCGACGGACTGAGACGTAAGATATTTTTTAGACTCTGAAAGTCTTCTGCTGATATTTTTTGTTGGTGTCAAAGTCTTTGGTGCTGTAACGCCATTTCATTGCTTCAGTAATATTTTTCATATATGACACCATAGTGAGTGTTAAGTTCTTATTGTTTATTGAATTATTATTAGCGTTATTTATAAATAATCATCGCTAATTTCAATGGAGCAACTTTAAATAAAACCTGTTTTGTGACCACGGCAGATTGGTTAAGTAGTCATGGGTTTTGTTATCAGTGCGTCAGTTGTTAGACCGTTTTTGCAAAAATTTCGGCTATCCTACTGATAATAGTTACAATTGAGCTACCTAAGTGATAACGCAGACTGTGCAGACTACATTGTAATCGCTCCCTCATTCTCTTAATATTGACTGAGTGATATTATCCAAAGCTGATTCAACCAAGTCGCTTTGGCTGATATGTCTAGCTATAAAATACCGTCATAAAAAATAAACAATAATGCCTGCGAGGATATATGAGCACATCAGAAAAACCACTCCGAATAGACATCGTCTCAGACGTTGTATGCCCTTGGTGCGTCATCGGCTATCGCCAGCTGGCAGCAGCACTTGAGCAAACCAATACCGCACACACCATTCATTGGCATCCGTTTGAGTTAAACCCCAATATGCCAAGCGAGGGGCAAAACTTGCGTGAGCACATTATCGAAAAGTATGGCTCGACTAAAGAAGAGTCAGATGCTAGCCGAGTCAGAATGACTGAAGCTGGACAGGAAGTTGGCTTTGAATTTAATTTCAATGATGACACTCGCATGCACAATACATTTAATCTGCATCAGCTGCTGCATTTTGCAGACCAGCAAGGATATATGCATGAGTTAAAACAAGCGTTATTTGCGGCACATTTTACCGATAACAGAAACATCTCCGATATCAATGTGCTTGCTGACATTGCAGCTGAGACTGGACTGGATCGTAGTGAGGCACTGGCAGTGCTAGAGGGTCAGTTCTTTGCAAAAGAAGTGCGAGCAGAAGAACAGCATTGGCAGCAGCAAGGCATTCAAAGTGTGCCGGCGATTATCTTCAACGAGCGCCATTTGGTCAGCGGTGCGCAAGGGGTTGAAAATTACGTCAGCATATTAGAACAATTGGCGAATATGACTAACTAAACCGTCTGTTATTGTAAAAAATAAAATAAAAAAAGCTGCTTTAAAATTGAAGCAGCTTTTTTATTGTAGCGTCATCAGGTTAAAACTGTGATTTTGATATTACTGTCAGTAACGACGCTTAGAAATTGACAACCGTACGAATGCTCTCGCCTTTGTGCATTAAGTCAAACGCTTCGTTCACGTCTTCTATTGGCATCGTGTGGGTGATAAAGTCTTGTAAAGGAATCTCACCTGCCAGATAGCGCTCGACATAACCTGGTAGCTCCGTACGGCCTTTTACACCACCAAATGCTGAACCTTTCCAGACGCGACCCGTCACTAACTGGAATGGACGAGTTGAGATTTCTTGTCCAGCACCAGCGACACCGATGATGACTGACTCGCCCCAACCTTTGTGGCAGCACTCTAGCGCTGAACGCATGACGTCAACGTTACCGATACATTCAAACGAATAATCCACACCGCCATCGGTTAGCTCAACAATAACTTCTTGAATCGGTTTGTCGTAGTCTTTTGGATTGATGCAATCGGTTGCACCTAGTTTTTTAGCCAACTCAAACTTGCTCTCGTTAATATCAATCACAATGATACGTTGGGCTTTTGCCATCGCAGCGCCAATCACTGCTGACAGGCCGATACCGCCTAGACCAAAGATGGCAACGGTAGCGCCCTCTTCGACTTTAGCCGTATTCATGACCGCACCCATGCCTGTGGTAACACCGCAACCAAGCAAACAAACTTCTTCTAGTGGGGCCTCTTTATTGACTTTAGCCAAAGAAATCTCTGGTAAAACCGTGTACTCAGAAAACGTTGAGCAACCCATATAGTGATAGATAGGCTCGCCGTCTTTGTAAAAACGTGTCGTGCCATCTGGCATCAAGCCTTTACCTTGCGTCTCGCGTACTGCTGAGCAAAGATTGGTTTTGCCTGAGCGGCACATTTTACAAACGCCGCACTCTGCCGTGTATAACGGAATGACATGATCACCGACCTGAACGCTGGTTACGCCTTCGCCGACTTGCTCAACGATACCGCCACCTTCATGACCCAAAATCGCTGGGAATACGCCTTCTGGGTCTTCACCAGATAAGGTAAACGCATCTGTGTGACAGACACCACTGGCCACGATTTTTACCAGTACTTCGCCTTTACGTGGTAGCATGACGTCTACTTCTTCGATAGACAATGGCTGCTTTGGGCCCCAAGCGACGGCGGCTTTTGATTTGATAAATTTATCTGACATAGGAATCTCTCTTTTTGATTGTTATCGATGGATTGTAACGTAGCGTAAACTTAAAACGTCATTCACGCCCAATCATTATTTTTGTTCAATAAGGCTATCTGCTTGTTTTAATCGTCACGATTTCTGTGACTAAAACGGATAAAGATAGACTGAGCTTATCTTGCCTGCCCTCTGTAGGCAAGTGTAGGCAAGCATTGATGACCATAAAGCAGCATCTATTTACATTGATACTAACCATTATATTTATTTCTGAGCAGATAACAATATGCTATATTTGCAAATATCTTTTACATATTGGTAATAATCATGCGCTGGGAAGGGATTAGTGAGTTTGTCTGTGTGGCAGAGTACGGGAGCTTTACGCGCGCTGCAAAAGCGCTTGGTATCTCGACTGCGCAAGTCAGCCGTCAGATCAGTGCGTTAGAGAAGCGACTGAAGATCAAGCTGCTATATCGTACCACGCGTAAAGTCTCACTCACCGAAGAGGGCCGCGTGTTTTATCAGCATTGCCGCAGTGTGCTCGATGGTTTGAACGCGGCTGAGCAAGCGGTGAGCAATTTGCAATCAAAACCTCAAGGCAGAATCAAACTGACTGCGCCTGTGACTTATGGCGAGCAACAATTGCTGCCCTTAATCAATGATTTTATGGTGCAATATCGGGACATTGAGGTGACCGCTTTTTTGAGTAACCAAAAAATTGATTTAATCGAGGGTGGCTACGATTTGGCCATTCGTATTGGTAAGTTGCGCGACTCTACGATGATGGCAAAAAAGCTTAGCCTGCGCACCAATTTTGTCTGTGCGACACCAGCTTATCTCAATCAATACGGGGTACCGCGCACGCTTGACGATCTCAGCCAGCACAACTGCTTACTAGGTACACGCGACTATTGGCATTTTGTCGAAAAAGGCATAGAAAAAAACCTGCGCGTCTCTGGTTCCATACAGTACAACAGCGGCTATAGTCTGGTTGATGCGGCGCTAAAAGGGCTGGGTATCGTACAACTGCCCGATTACTACGTACAAAAACATCTGGCATCGGGTGCGTTGGTGAGCGTACTCGACAACTATAGAGAACCCAAAGAAAGCATTTGGGCCATCTACCCACACAACCGTCAACTATCGCCAAAAATCAGACTACTGGTCGACTATTTGGCAGAGCGCTTGGTGTAACGATCGATTGGAATATATTGCCATCCCCTGCCTGATGACGCACAATGGATATTCGCCATGACTCACTAATGAATCGCTCAAGGATATCGCCATAATTAAGATCGTCTCTGATGAATTGCGAGCAAACCGTCGCCATTGATTTACCACAAAAAATCCTCATTAGCGAAGATGCCAATAAAAAGGTATGGCTCTCATACAACAATCCTGAATATCTAAAAACACGCCATAATATCAAAGGTTGCGATACCGTTATTGATAATGTCTCAAAAGCGCTCAACGCAATCAGCACGGCGGCAGTTGCCAAATAATACCAAACGAGAAAAGTATCATCTAAGCAAAAAAAAGGTGGGTGAGCAAAATCTCTACCCACCTTTTTCTTTGTGTAACTTATAAGCTGCATCAGTCACTATCAGATAACGACATTTCAGACTGCAACTCTACTTTTAACTTCTTGGCACATTCAATAATTTTTTTCCTGTCGGCAGGCAGCGCCCCATTCTCAAGGGCTGTTTCGCGCATTTGCACGGTAATATCATAATGCGGGTAGCTTGCGGTGCGGTGGAATAAACGTGGATCTACCTCAATCAATGCTGCAAAATCATGCAGCTCTTGCAAACTATCCGCAAGCATATGACACCATTTATAGCCTTTGAATTTTATCTGCACAAAATCTACATATACCGCCATGAGACACTCTCTTACTTATCTTCTCAAAACAACCTTTACTGATATTTGCTACATATCCATGCGTCAGCATCTTTAATCTCACTCAAATTATCAACGCCATCCATTAAAACGTTACAATAATTCGCGCACATTCTTTTTCAGCTGCTTAAGTAGTTTTTGATATTCACTATGGTTAGTATCCAAGTTACTCAGGCGCCCATAACGTAACTGACGGTAGTTTTGCTTAATTTCAATCAGTTTTGTCTGAATCGCTATCGGGTTTTCACTGTCTGTTAAATGACTTGCATGACGGCGAGTATCGTCATTTAGGCGACTATCGATAGCAGATGCTAAGCGTTCTAGCCAAGCTAACTGTCCTTCATGATCCTCTCGAGCCAATAATTTATCGCGCTTGCCGACATGTTTCGAGAGCTGGGCAAGCGGCAAATCTGCTGGGTGCCAGCGTTTGCGCCGGCGGCGCCAAATGATGAATACTAAGGTAGTCATAACGATAATAGCACTGGCCGCCAACCAAATCACTTGCTGCATAATGGAGCTGATGTTGAACCATTTTAGGAGCGAATCTGCTTGTTTGTCTTGGTCATAACCGACCACATCTTTTTGCCAGTAATAGCTGGCTTGGTCAGACAAGCGACGTAGTGTTTGTAGCATTTGATACTGCTGATAGCTGATTTGCGCGCTGGCACCACTGCCAAACATGGCTGCGCCTTGCTGCTGGGTCATCGCATTCATACCCTGCTCAACCCGCTCAGGCGCCACAAACGACGTGGGATCGACGCGTACCCAGCCTTGGCCTTCGAGCCAAACTTCAGTCCATGCATGCGCATCTTTTTGACGCACTTCCCAAACATCACCACCTTGACTCAGCTCACCACCTTGATAGCCTGCTACTACCCGCGCTGGAATACCAGCTGCGCGCATCATAAAAGTAAAGCTTGAAGAGTAATGCTCACAAAATCCTGCTTTGGTCTGAAACAAAAACTCATCGATACGATCAGTATTGAGTCGTGGCGGTGACAACGTATAGCGAAACTCTGTTTGATTGATCCAGCGCTCGATAGCAGCCATGTAGCGCACGGGATCTGAGCCTGATTGTACAAATAACTGCTGAGCAAGCGCGCGTGCTTGCGGATTACCCTCTGCTGGTAGTGCCAGATTTAGGCGTCTTGATGCCTCTGTCAGCACAGTATCAATACGCATCGGCGCAAACTGCAATACATCATAACGCAGCTGCTGCGTAACAGGCTGATCTTTTGATAATGTAAAGTTGGAAGTAATGTTGATATCTGGCTGCTGAGAAAAAGGATAATCGAGCCCGAATAACCAGTTCTGCTGAGTAGGTTCTAGGATAATTTGATAGCGAGTAGGTGCGGCTTGCACTTGCTCAGGAACGGTAGCAAAGGCATTTTGAATCCATGTAGGGGCTTGCGATCTAGTCGACCATTGGCTTACCTGATTGCTTGGTCGCCAGGTAACTCCGTCAAAATCACTAAACACGAGTCCGCGCCAATATAGTTGCTGTTGCGGTGGACGCTCATCGCCAAACTCTACGCGAAAAGCCAGCTGAGTTGACTGGCCTAAATTGGCAAAATCACCGGGTGACATACTATCAGACACACCTGTGGTCGCTTGCTGACCTGATAGTTGTACAGACCACAGTGGCGGCAGTCTTGGGAAAAATAGAAACAGCACCACCAACAATGGCAGTGCCCCAATCCCTAACACCCCTAAAGTACGCAGGCGTCCATCACCGTCATCATTACTATCGTCGTTTAGGGCAATAAACGCCAGCAGGACAATAACAGCGCCCAGTACCACTTCTAAAGTTGTCAGCAACCCTTGATCCATCAAAAACAATGCAGCAAGTACAAATAAAGATAGATTCAACACCACGTAAGCATCGCGCCGCTTGTACAGCTCCCAAAGCTTACTAGCGAGACATAGCACCAAAAATGCCACGCCCATGTCTAGCCCAAAGGCTGTGTTATACGTTAGCCACAGACCTACTAGGCCTAATAAAAAACCCAGCATCTGCATGCTTTGATAGACACGTTTTAAATGCGAGAGTTTTTTTAGCCGACTCTTGAGACGCGGTAGTTGGGCAATAATACTAATCGCCGCAAACCCGATTAACCATATTGGCAAGTGAGCAGCATGTGGCAACACGACTGCTATTTGAGCAATTAGCACCCAGTAGTAAGCTGGTAGAGCCAGTAGTCGCCGATACCATTTATTATCAGCTGCTATGCCACTTTTCGCTTGTATATTTTGACCGAGTGCTAACTGCTCAAATCTTGCCGTTTTTGTGGCATCGGTTGCAGAAAACTGTTTGGGTTCATTCATGGTGCTTTCGCCAGCCTTAGCAAGCACGCTTGCGCAAAAGTCTCGCCATCACCCACCGCTGCGCTAGTAGGCGTATCATTGGGTAAACGCATTTGAAAGGGCACGCCTAATTGACCCAATGTCAACGCCCCATGAGCCAATTGCGCAAGCTTCTGTTCATGATGAGCACTTGGCATATCTGCATAATCAAGCGTTTGCTCATGACCGACAGGGTCTGCAAAGTGCTTGGTAAACATGCCTTGACCCCGTGCCACATGGCCCCAAGAGACACGGGCCAGCGACTCCCCTTCGACATAATTATCCAGTCGCTCAAAGTCGTCTTGCCCTTGTCGATATTGTCCGCCAGTTGGCAGATCCTCCGAGCTTGCAACTGAATACTGCACCTGCCAGTCAAATGCTTCAGGTTTGGGATACACCCAAGTCTTACGCGCAAAATAGACATAAGACCAAGCACGCATAATACCCAAAGGATAAACGGTTTTAATTATTAGTCGTGGCAGCTCAAGAGGACCGCGATTGTAGGTTTGAACAGGTAAGCGAATAGTTTGCTCACTTTGTAGACTCGTCACGAGTATGGAGCTTTGCCGATTCGTGCCACTTTTATCCTTCTTGTCAGCTGCTTGCTCAAACTCAAATAATAACTGTCGCCGTGGTTGACGGCTCTCACTTTTGAGTTGCAGTGTCACCCAAGCAGGAGTACCGGCCTCTGTCATAGTCACTTCTAGCAGACGCACTTGCAGACCCGATATGTGCGCAAAAGTCACATGAAAACTAATCAACCAAACGCTGACCAGATAAAAGCACAAGCCAAGTACCAAGTTATTGCCATAATTGATACCCGCGATAAAGGTAATCACTAATAGCACAGCAAATAGCATACCCTCACGACTAAAAAAAATATAGACGTTGCGTAGATTGAGCGTCGCGCTATCATTTTTGGGTGCGCGCGAGGCAAACCAACGGCTCATTGCTGACCTGATTGACGCGGTTAAGGCTTTTGGTAAAAAGCTCATGACTACCCTATTCTTACCATGTAATTGACTCTAGTCGCTAGTCCTCAGCCTAACGGACTCAATGATATAGCCATGTATTATCAAACCTGCTCGTACTTCAATATAGATAACTAAAAATATAGACAGCTAAACGATGACAGGCACGTCTGCTAAAATGCGTTGGGCGATGGTCTGCGGTGCTTGCCCACCTACCACTTGTGAAGGTGCAAAACGCTGCCCGAGACGATGATCAGCCACGGCAGCAAAGACCGCTTGGATATCTTCAGGCGTCACCTCCATATGCCCCGACACATAAGCATAAGCCTGTGCAGCACGCTGTAGCGATAGCACGCCACGTGGTGATAACCCATGATACTCTTGGCTTGCTCGAGTCTTTGCAACGAGTCTTTGTAGATAATCCAATACCACGTCCGCCACATAAACTTGTTTTACGCCTTGTTGTGCTAAGAGGACAGCTTCAGTATCAAGCACCGTATCTAGATCCTTTAATAGCTCACGGCGATCTTGACCTTTTAGCAGCTCACGCTCTGCCATAGGTGATGGATAGCCCAATGACAGACACAGCAAGAACCTATCTAACTGTGATTCAGGTAACGGATAGACGCCAGCTTGTTGCAGTGGGTTTTGGGTTGCAATAACAAAGAACGGCTGCGGCAAGGGATAAGTTTGTCCATCTTGCGTCACTTGTCGCTCTTCCATTGCTTCAAGGAGTGCGCTTTGCGTCTTGGGGCTGGAGCGGTTGATTTCGTCAGCAAGTAGCAGTTGAGTAAAAATAGGACCGGGACGAAATTCAAAACGCAGTTTACTTTGGTCATAGATACTCATGCCTAAGATATCGGCAGGGAGCATGTCATTGGTGAACTGCACTCGGCTAAAACTCAGGCCTAACAGCTTAGCCAAACCTTGAGCCAGAGTTGTCTTACCCATACCAGGTAAATCTTGTAGCAATAAATGCCCACCTGCTAGTATGCCACTGAGTGCCAATTTAACTGCTTGCGGTTTGTCCAATACAATTTGGTTCAATTGCGCCATCAATTGTGCAATTTTCTGCTGATTGCGTTGCAAATCGGTGCCACTAGGAGCGGATTGACTAAGCGTTTTGGCTATTTTTTGATATGTAGGTGATGGTGCTCTATCGTTAGGGGCATGGGTCATAGTAAATTATCGGCTCATTTTTTGGGTTATAACGATCAACCAGTAAGGTCAGTTCGCATCATCTATGACGATCGGCGCATCAGCGCGGAGGGTTGATAAATACGCTATAACATCCGCGCGCTCTTTGGCATCTGGCATAGGGTCTGATAGCATCTTTGAATCTGGCATGGCTTTTTGTGCATCCGCGATATAGGGATCGAGTGTTTTGGCGTCCCATACCCATCCTGACTCTGTGAGCCCTTCGCTATAAGTGTAATCTTTTAGCTCAGCAGCTGGTGCGCCGTATATATTCATTAATTGCGGGCCCTTTTTATTGAGACCAGCGTTGAGCTGGTGGCATTGACTGCAAGCATCTTGATAAATTAACGAGCCATTATCTGCATCTCCATTGACATATAGTGGTAGTGTCACAGGGTCGCGATGATCAGGCGGGGTATGCTCACAAGCAGTGAGCAATAAAACAGCGGCAAAAAGACTGCTTATTTGATATTTACTAATAATAGACATTTTGGCAATCTTTGGTTGGTGAGCATTAGCGATAAAGATTTTGTAGCATCGCAATATGTTAACTGGCAATCTTTAGCGTTTTGCTAGGCTTTTCTAAATAGTATCCTTGCAGATAGCGCGCCCCCACACTCCATGCGACTGACATAGTCGCTGCATCTTCAATATACGGCATTAGCACATCAACATTTACCTCATTGATGCGCATAATAAGTGATTTAACCGTGTCTAAGTTATCTGCTGAATTGATATCTTGTACATAGTTACGCGCCAAACGCACGACGTTCGGCTGCACTAAATTGGCAATTTCGATAGATTTGGCAGAAGAACCAAAATTAGTAATGCCCATTTGACAGTTGACTTCGTTAAGGGCCGAAAACTGGGATTTTGCCACAGTTAAATGATCCGAGATGTCTTTTTCGTTAAATTGCAACGTTAAGACACCAGCGGCGCCGCCTACTGCCTTGATCAGTTGGCTTGCCACATTGGGCAGTTTCTTATCAATTAATGAGGCACTGGTTAGCTGCACCAATAGTCTGGCCTCAGGATGCTCTTTACGGACATCATTGATTTTTTTGCACGCATTAATGAGTACCCAGCGATCTATCTTTTCAAGTAGCTTGTGTTTTCTGGCCACAGCCATAAACTGATCAGGAGTCAATACCGTGTTATCGGCATCGGCCAATGGCAGACGTAGATACACTTCAAAAAAGTCACTACGATCTTGATTGATATCGTATATTGGTTGAAATGACAGCTCAAATCGACTGTTTGTAATAGCATCAATCAGAGACTCAGCAAGCGCCTGATCATCACTATTGGCATGCTCACTCGGATCATATAGATGATAAGTACCACCATGGTTAGAGGTTTCGACCATGATCTGGCTAATAGCATCCATAGCACGCTCTATTATTATAGCGGGCTCTGCGGTATTTTTTTCGATTTTGACGATTGCGATACTTACCGTGGTACTCGTCGTACGCTTATCTACCTCAATGAGCATCTCACTGATACGCGAACCGATGTTCTCAGCCAGCTCTTCGAGCTCTGAGGTAGTTTTGTTTTTGACAAGTATCATAAATGCGGTATCACTAAAGCGGCTGACATGTCCATCCGATACCAGTTCATCTAGTGCATAGGCAACCTGTTTGACAGTCGTATCTACTCCTTGCAGACCGAGGCTACTTCTTATTTTTCCAATGTTATCGAGCTGTACATAGAGCAATGCTGCTGTCAGCACGCCTTGAGTTGCTTGCTGGTGCACTATCGCCATTTGCTCTTCAAAGCCGTGGCGATTATTCACACCTGTCAGGTTATCTTTACGCTCTGCTTCAGCCAAGCGTTTGGCAACCTCTGCGCTGTTGCTAGCATTTTGTTGTATGATAATCTGAGTAACGGGTTCGCCATCTAAAGTCGCAGATGCCAACTGTAATTTTGCCTCAAAAGTACTGCCATCCGTGCGCACGCTTTCAAAGTTAAACTCGACTTCGTCACGGCTACCTTTATCGAACTGACGTAGAAATTGCTTGAAGTCCTTGACACTATCGCCACCTGAAATCAAATCAACAACAGGCACACCTATGGCATCATTCATTGACCGAAAGCCAAACAGTTGAAGATAGGGATCATTGGCAAAGATATGGATACCTTCATCGATATAGGCAACTGCACTTTTCGAGTTTTTAATCAGCACATTGGCACGTTGCTCTGCTTCTGATAGGACATGGCGTAGTTTCTTGAGCTCACGGCGACTACGCAAGCTGTCATGCTGTAAGCAGATAGCCATAACGATAGCCATCTCTTGATCAGCCTTGAGTGCTTTGACCATGGTTCCGCTCATCACCGCAGGCAACCCCTCATCATTACACGCGGTCGATATTGCCTCACCCTTCATCAAATAAATCATCGGCAAATCAATGCTCTGCTCTTGAATGATGCCAACCACATCCGTAAAGCTCATATCATAAGCACTAACGAATACCAGCACATCCCACGACTGGCGCAGTACTTTTAGTAGCTCTTCTTTATCATCCAAAAATCCTAAATTCACGCTGTCATAATAATTACTCAGTAGATGTACAAGACGCTCAGCATAGAGCTGATCATCGTTAATCACTAATAGATTTAAGGTGGACTGAATGCGCATAGGTGGCCTTTTAATCTTATGGTTGTATCTTTATCTCTTATTTTTGACACCTTATACTTTTTCCAAAAATTAATCTGGCTTAGAAAACATTATAAAGAGTAGGCTCAGTAAGTATTGTGATAGTAGCTGAGTTTTAGTTGGCGTAATATATTCTAGCGCCCGAGGCATCTTATAAATTAGAGTAACAATATCGCTCATTATAGACAATAATTTGATTGACTGCAGGTTAACTTATGACCTTGTTTGTTTAATATCATTATCAAAAAAAACATCAGCCTTTTTTCTTATACGGTGCAACCCCTCTTTCTTTCAATATAGTAGAACCTCAATAAAATTGATACAGCATAGAAAACGCGCTCGATTAAATGCTACTTTTTTTGCTTGCTGTGACTGCGTCTCCAGAGGCTGCGAAAAATAGCGTTTAATCTTGCTATACCATTTTTATAATGATTTCACTATAAATACATAAATAGACATTATTTTGCTATTTCGTATTGACTAAACCCTTCAGTTATCATCAATCTACGACCCAAACGTAAATGGGTTTGTTTACTGCTGATACGCATGATGACTCTATCATCAGGCTGAAAGTAAGACGAAGGTACAATCAGCGAACTCATGGTTTGCAGCTGCTCATCCTTACCCAGAATCAGCGCTGGCACAAAACAATGCTTCTGTGGGTTCCTCCCTTCCAAGCGCAACCCGCATGCCACAATCTGATGACCAAGCAATTGCCATTCAACCTCTTTGTCTTTGGTATCAAAATGTCGCCAGCGCACCACCCCTATTGACCAATCAGGCTGCTCTGTCACATCAGGTTGACAGAGTAAGAACAAACTCATGATATGTAATGATGGCGGTGTGGTTGCAAGAAGCTCGCCATCTATCGTATCCATGTCAAGAGCTTCCTCTTCAACATGCTCTTCATTCAACACATCTACTGTTGGCACCAATCGCAGTGTACGAAATAGTGACAAACTGTCATGGCTGTCAAACACCTCTATGTCTAATACGCTATTACTGTTTTGCTCTGCATTAACCGTGTCATAACGAGGGCGCTCATCTATGGATAACTCATCTATTGCTATCAAGCTAGCAAAGCTGCTTGAGTCACCAACATGGTGATGGATACTGTTAAAACCAGCGATTAAACTCGCACGGTGTTTGAGACTATATTTAGTAGGCAGCGTGAGCTGTGGTTGTAGATAACGATAACTGACTGTCATTGATATTGTATTCAACAGACCGTGTCCTATCCCCACTTTACTGCTCTCAGTGAATAGCTGCCTACGTGAATTAAAATACTGCACCATAGGAGTCAGCTCTAAAAACAAACAGTCATAGCGATCTTCATAGGGATTTATCTCAGAGTTGGGCGTTAGATACGTTGGTGGTTTATCACTCTGTAAATCTACGAACACGCGTGTTTCCGTCGTTGGTTCTATTGTCGCAACAATATAATGAGACCATTCAGGCAATAAACGTTGTACCAATAGAACATTAGGACGACGCATTGCACATACATTCAATAAACTATGCAAACATATTTGGCAATAAAGCTGATGAATACTATTTGTGTAGGGTGTCACTGTTTCTCGATCCAACTCGAGATGAGACACACGCTGTTGATAAGCGAGGTGGTACAACTGATTAATTCTGAACCAGAGATAATCTGATGGCTTGCGATAGCAAAGTGCCTCTTCACACAATAGCTTGTGGTACCTCAGTAGCGACTGATAAATGGCAACCGTAAGCGTATTGGCGCGCTTTTTATTGGTATTAAAATAGCGCGGAAAACCTTTCTTTAAAATATTTTTTGGCTGACTGTTTGATATTAATTCTTGACGACGTACAACCTTGTCATAAGCCAAAATAATTAAATAATGCAAGGATTTTACTTGAGCCACATAACCCAACTGCACCTCACTCAGCGCGCCTGTTTCATAAATATACTGCTGTCGTAACGTGGCAATCAACCGATCTGAAGCATCGCTCACAGCCGTCATCAGTTTAAGGCATTGAAGCTCATCTATATTGGCCTCGCATAATACGGAGAGAACTTTTTCTAAGTGCTCAGCTTGCTGCTCTTGGGTTTGTGAAGATAGCGTTGTCAATAGTTTGAGCAAATGATGCTCTTGGCCGCTCACTGATTGGTTTGGCGTTGGTAGTGGCTCTTTGGAAGAAAGGGCTTCTTGAAACTTAGATAAAGTTATCATCAGTATTCCTACTCACTGTTGGTCACTCTGAGTAAGTTGACAAGAGGCAAGTATGCAACCACACAAAGTAGAGCAATATCAGGTAAAAAGCATGCAAACTGTGTATTGTTTTAAAGAGACTATGGGTATGAACGATAGACGTTTTATTGTTAGACAATATATTTTAGGCGTTCTATCAATATAATGTCTGATACCGTGACCCCCTTCTTATAAAAAATCAGTCACTGACCAATTTTTATCAACAATCGTCTCTTTTTAACAGGTTTTTTCTGCACCCCTATATTGCCTGCATTAAATATGTTTGTAAATATCAATCGGCACCTTAAATGGCCTATTCGGCAGTTCTCTGACCAACTTGGGTACCAAATATCCCGGTAATGCTGCCAATATCGACCAGTAGAGCTCAATTGACGACCGCTCGTCGCTATCAAAATGCGCGGCACCAGCCACCTTATCCAATACGTACAAATAATACGGTAGTACGCCACAAGCAAACAAACGCTGGCTTAATTCTGTCTGAGCATCGATATTATCGTTAACACCTTTTAATAGTACTGCTTGATTTAGCATCGTCACGCCAGCTGCACGAGCACGTTGAAGGTACTCTGCTGTCAGATCATCAATCTCGTTGGCATGATTACAATGAATGACCATCACGATACGGCAACGACTTTGAGACAGTCTGTCTAATAGTGCGTCATCCAATCGGGCTGGAATAACCAGCGGTAGACGAGTATGCAGTCGAATTGTCGTCAGCTGCGGAATAGATTCCAAAGTATCTAACCATGCAAACAGACGTCTATTGGTCACATTTAAAGGATCACCCCCGCTCAAAATCACTTCATTGATTTCAGGATGCGCGCTGATATAGTTGATGATATTTTCTTTTGCATCAGCAGTTGGCATATTGGCGCTATAGTCGAAATGCTGGCGGAAACAGTAGCGACAATGAATCGCGCACGCCCCAGTAATCGTCAGTAATACTCTTGATTGGTACTTGTGCAGCATTCCTTTGACAGGGTTTTGGCTGTGTTCACTTAACGGGTCCGCCACATAGCCAGTGACCGCAATCTGCTCACGCTTATCTGGTAGGACTTGTTTTAGTAAAGGATCATCACGGTCGCCCACAGTCATTTTTGCCACAAAGCCGCGCGGCACACGCAGCTCAAAATGCTTCGGCACATAGACCTCTGCACGTAGTGAGTCGAGTTTTAGGAGACTGAGCAACTCGTCAACAGAGGTAATGGCTTCCGATAATTGCGTTTGCCAGTTTTTTTGTGTGATTAAATGGTTTATCATGACAGCCTACTACCTGTACCCAAAATCGGATATTATACGCCCTTAGTGTCTACCCTATCAAAGTATACCGCTAATACGTAAGCACTTGGCGTGGCAGCAACTTTTGATACAGTCAGCCTCATATCTATCTACTACCATATCTACAACCCCTAGGAGTCTCTTGTGGCAAGTTTTTCTACTAATGAATTTAAAGCTGGTCTAAAAGTCATGCTGGATGGCAACCCTTGTGCCATTCTTGAAAACGAGTTTGTTAAGCCTGGTAAAGGTCAAGCATTCAACCGCGTTAAGCTGCGTAATCTTCGTAGTGGTAAAGTACTGGAGCAAACATTCAAATCAGGCGACAGCTTAGAAGCGGCTGATGTGATGGATACGGAAATGAACTATCTATACAATGATGGTGAGTTTTGGCACTTTATGCACCCTGAAAGCTTTGAGCAAATTCAAGCTGACAAAAACGCGATGGGCGACGCGATACAGTGGTTAAAAGAGAACAGCAATGCTCTATGCACCATTACTTTGTTCAATGGCACACCTTTATCAGTAACGCCGCCTAACTTTGTTGAATTACAAATCACAGAAACCGATCCTGGTGTACGCGGTGACACCTCAGGTGGCGGTGGTAAACCCGCTAAGCTAGAAACTGGTGCCGTGGTACGTGTACCGCTATTTGTACAGCAAGGTGAAATCGTCCGTGTTGATACGCGTACTGGTGACTACCAAACTCGCGTAAACTAATAGCGCAATAAGCATGATTGATCGCTGAGATTGTTGTGTTGATCACTAATAAAAAAGCTTAACCGCTATATAAACGGTTAAGCTTTTTTGTGTTTACAGCGGCTGTATTCATTGTCGCATAGTCGCCTTTAACGTTTGGTAGCGCCTAGTATTTAGTTAGTCGCGCCTAATATTTAATAGTCATTGTCATGGCAATTATCATGATAACGACCTGTGACTTACTCCTCTTCTGATAGCTGCTTTTGTATCAACCAATATTGTACTAAAGCATTTAGCTGCTCCTGTTTAAAAGGTTTGGTGCAATAATCTTGCATACCCACTTTTAAGTACTTTTCGCGCTCTCCATCCATGGCATTGGCAGTCAAAGCGATAATAGGTGGTAGGTCTTGAGGGTCATAAAGCTCATGCAGCTTAATAGTGGCCTGTACACCATCCAAAATCGGCATGTGATGATCCATCAAGATGACATCATAACGTTTGGGAAACAAAGCAAAAGCTTCAATCGCTTGTTGACCATCAGTCACATGAGTGACGGTATGACCGCTATTGGTCAGTGCCTTTCTGGCAATGATTGCATTGACGGTATCATCTTCTACCAATAAGATATGACCTGCACGTTCGTGACTAGGTTCTTCCATTGTCAGATCATTCAAACTTTGCCATGTTTCGTATTTCTCTTCATCAATAGTCGGTAGCGGCAATAACACTCGAAATGTAGTACCAACGCCTACGGTACTATCGACACAAATATACCCACCCATCAGATCGACAAGAGATTTGCAGACGGAGAGCCCAAGACCTGTACCACCATAAAGGCGATGCGTGAATTTATTGGCTTGATCATAAGCATCAAATATTGCCTCTAATGACTCAGCTTTTATACCGACACCTGTATCTGTGACCTCAATACATAAGGTCATATTTTTATCCGCCTTACGTTCTAACGTTTCCTGCCTCATGCTATTTTTGTCAATATTTTCACGATAGCAATTATTCATATGCTTGACATCAATACTCACTCTCCCGCCTTCACGGGTAAACTTAATCGCGTTATTGACAAGATTTGCGATGATTTGTTTGAGACGTACTGGATCCCCTTTTACATAAGGTGATAACGACTCGGTATAATGGTAATCTAGCGTCAAACCTCGTTGACGTGCCTTAATAGAAAATAGGCTGACCACTTCATTACATAATGTAGATAAATTGAGTGGGATAGAATCGATAGTCATTTTTCCAGACTCAACTTTCGATAAGTCCAAAATCCCATTAATAATCACCATCAAATGCTCATTAGAGACTTTGATGTTATCTACATACTCTCGCTGTTCAGCGCTAAGCTCAGTGTCACCTATCATCTCTACCATACCAATGATACCGTTCATTGGTGTTCGTATTTCGTGACTCATATTGGCCAAAAAGTTAGATTTCATCTCATTGGCGTGTTTGGCATCACGTTCTTTATCCTGTAGCTTCAACGCATCTGCTGCCATCATCGCAAACTGCGCCAATATCTCTTTTTGTTGGTCACTAAAGCTATGGTTAGGCTTGGTATCCATCAGGCATAATGAACCTAACCGGTAACTTTTATTACCCTCATGCAAAATGATCGGTGCACCCGCATAAAACCGCAAATGAGACAAGCCAGTAACTAATGGATTCTGACGAAAGCGACTGTCCTCCAATGCATCTGGCACCACAAAGACTTCGTTAGATAAAACCGTATAATTACAAAAGGCTACTTCACGTGTTGTGGTACGTACACTCTCAGTCTCACTGTTGAATTTGCAGGCTGGTTTTAAATATTGCGTTTCCTCATCCATAAAAGTGATCGTTACCACCGGCACATCAAAAAACAGCTTTACGAGTGCAACGAGTCGATCAAATGCAGGCTCCTCATCTTCATTGAGTACCTGATATTTTTTCAACTTGTTGATACGCTCTACTTCATCTACCGCTACTGGGTAGCTGCTTTTAGGTGAGTTAGATATAGACAAGATCGACTCCATTAAATAATATCAGACGCTCGATTGGTGACTCGTCTGCTTTATCAATAATTGTAACGCTTCATTCACCATAATCATTGCGACCACCGATGTGACGACCACTGCCGATCCATAACCACCACATTGTAATCCGCCTGCTTGGCAGCTCTTATCCACATGTGGTGGCTCGGTAGAATAGACACATTTGATACCGAACTTCTCTTTTAGCGCGCTATTGATGCCTTTTTCGTGGCGCAGCTTATTACGCAATTTGGCAAGCAATGGATCTTGATAGCTATCACGCAAGTCGCTCACTCTTATTTGACTTGGATCTATCTTACCACCTGCACCACCTGCACAGACCAGCTTTAATTTATTAAAACGGCAATGTAGGGCAATCGCCAGCTTGGCATTCATATCATCCACGCAATCTAAAATTACAGTAGGTCTACCTTGATCAGCGGCTGCTTTCGCTTCGTGGCGACTCGGCAGTAGCGCTGCGACGTTTTCGACGGTCAAGAAATCATCAACGAGATTTAAGGTGACTTGAGGATTGATCTCTTTAATACGTGCCGCCATTGCTGCGATTTTGCTTTGACCAAAAGTACTGTCTAGCGCCGGTAGCTGCCGATTGACATTAGAAGCAACCAACACGTCCAAATCAATTAAAGTAATGGTTCCGACTGCCGTACGTGCCAGCGCTTCTGCTGCCCAAGAACCAACACCGCCTACCCCAATGATATAGACATGCGATGATGCAAACGTATCGACAGCGGACGTGCCATAAAGTGTACGCGTACCTTGAAAGCGGCGGTCATACTGCTCATTTTTTTCATCTACGCTAGCTTGTACATTATCATATTCGGTAGTGACTGGCTCTACGACTGGGTGCTCAATTTGTCTGGTTTCATTCATAGCTTTTTAAATACTCTTTTTAAATATTTTGACTGTGCTTACTTCATCTTTTAAGTATAAGTTTAATAATTATGTTGGGTAGGCCCAGTTTACTTTTAGGGCATCGCAGCTATTTTGCCATAACTGCTTAGCAAGTTTATCCTGTGAGACACCCAATAATTCACTTAAACTCGACAATACCCAAGGCAAATTAGCAGGGATATTTCTATCGTGTGCATGTGCCATTTTTGATTCGCTATCTGGACTTTGTCCAACGGCTGAATGCTGACTATTTGAATTTTGACACATAATCGGAGTCATGTCCGGACAGTCTGTCTCAATCACCAAGCACTCAATACCATATGTATCCACAGCGGCCTGAATAGCACGGCGCAGTTTTTTGGCGTTCGGATTGGTCACCTGACCTGTAACACCCAGCTTAAACCCTAGTTTTACAAAAGCTTTGGCCTCTTGTTCACCACCACTAAAACTATGCGCAATACCGCCCAATGTGTGAGCATCGTATTCGTGCGCTTTTAATATAGCAAGCGCTTCGGCGTGCGCCTTACGAATATGAAGCATCACTGGCAACTGATGGGTCACAGCGGTATCTAGCTGCGCCTCAAAGAACCGCTTTTGTTTATCAAAAACAAAGGGCTCTTTCATTACATCGGTAAAGGTATCCAAACCAATCTCACCAATCGCCAGTGGACGGCGCTCTGCAACCATTTGCGCCAGTTGCTTTAGATGATTATCAGTATGCTGCTCGATATAAAAAGGATGTAAGCCTAACGCAATATGCGCACAGAAGTCAGACTCGTTATGCTCATCGGTATCTATACCAAAACGCTTTGATAACTTATCGATCCACTGCTTAGTGTCGTACATACGCTCAAAGTGCTGATATAAGTAGCCCACGAGCACAAGATGCCGAATGCCTTGGTTGTAAGCTTTTTGCACCTGTTGCGCCCGATCATTATCAAATACTGGCGCATCAAAATGTGTATGGGTATCAATGAGCGGATAACAATTGCTCAAGGCTTGATTTACCCTATTTGATGACTCAGGACCAGACATAAATACACTCCAAAAACAACGTGTTTAGCAAAATACCTTATCAACCATCATATTATACACATGGTTGTAGTAACAGCCTATTCAAGCGATGCCGCGTTCACTATAAAGCGCTATGCGCCCCTACTGGGTATCCTTATCCCCGTGATGAGCATTCTTATTTTTTAAATTTGCGATATTAGTGTCAGTCACCTTATCGGATTTTCGACTACTACGCCGAGGAATAATCAATAAGGCGGTGGCCACAGCACCCAAGACCAGCCAACTTTTACCCCTTTTATGATTTGCCATGATTGTCTCTACCTATTGATACAGCACCAATTTTATGGATATAAATGTGCATACCTATTTTTATCTCACTAAAGTTTAGTATACGTAAAATACGACGGTCGCTCTGTTTAGCTGTGTTACGAATACGCAAGCCAATGTATGATGTAATTTTTGTTTATTACATCGTACATTGGCTTGTGCTGATTTAATATATCAGTTGTTTAAAGTGGTGGTTAATAGCTGCTTTAACGATTGAGAGGATATGTCGTTATACCATCGTTGGGACTATCTACCTTAGTGAAACCTTGAGGGGTTGACCGCGGGGTTTGATCGCGCTTAGGAATAAGGGGGTTGAGCGGCATCAATTCATAGTCTGCATCGACATTACCATCCCAGCCCTGTGTTCCGCTCAACGGGAGCTGTTTGATCGTACCATTTTTATCGATGACCAATTGCAGTACACGCATCTGGTTAAATTTACGCTCGGTCACACTGGCAACCGCGCCACCATCACGTAAGATGGTTGGTTGTAAAAATATAATCAAGTTACTCTTTTGAGTACTGTCATTGTCAGAGCGGAACAACCTGCCAATCACTGGTACATTTCCTAAGCCCGGAACTTTTTGCTGGCGTGTGGTGCTATTGTCACGCATCAAACCACCTAGGGCGATGGTCTGCTGATCATCGGCTAAAATCGTTGTATTAATGAGACTTTTATTGGTAGTCAAACCACTAGCATTGCCAGTAGTACCTGGTACGACGGAAGATACTTCTTGTGAGACCTCCAAACGTACGGTGCCATTATCACCAATATGAGGGATAACGTTAAGATTGATACCAATATCTTGACGATCAATGGTCTGAAAAGGGTTGTTTGAGTTGTTACCACTGGTAGTATAAGAACCTGTGACAAAAGGTACGTTTTGACCAACCAAGATACTGGCCTTTTCATTATCCAATGTCAAAATAGACGGCATGGACAATAGATTGGCACTGGTAGAAGAGTCGAGTGCCTGCAAAATGGCACCATAAAATTCCGTATTACCCTGACTGTCTTTTCGGCTATCGCCAATCCCAACCAAAGCACCAACGATAGAGCTGGCAGCGGAGCTAATACCTGCGGCGCCCGCAGCAGCACTACCACCCAATGCGGCAGCGGCCAAGGTGGTCGCACTAGCACCGACATTATTGAAGTTGACGACACCATAGCCACTATTGGCATTACCAAGCGCCCACTGAACGCCTAGCTGGGTTGCATCATCACCTGAAACTTCGACGATAGCAGCTTGAATCAAGACTTGTGCGCGGCGACTGTCCAATTGATTGACCGCATCTTCAATCTCAAACATCAGCTCAGGGGCAGCATTGACGATAACGGCATTTTGTGTCTCGTCAGCGATAATACTAAAGGGTTTTCCACCAACGCCTGTACCGCTTCCACTTGTATTGCTAGTAGGCACAACTGATGTACTACTGCTACTGCCAATACTCTCACTCGCCGCACTGTTAATGGTTGCCCCTGTACTGCTTGCATCATTTAAAGAAGCGGACTCTAACGTTGAGGTGGCTCCAGCGCTATTAATCGATTGATTGGCCAAAAGGCCTCGTAGCATATCAGCAATATGACTGGCGCTGGCATACTTTAGGCGAAAGACACGTAAACCGCTCAGTCTTCTTGTCGGTGTGGTATCTAGTTGATTAACCATCTCCTGAACTTTGGCAATCATCTCAGGGCTGCCTTTGACCAGCAATCGATCACTTGATGAATCAGCGATCACTTTGAGTTGATTATTACCACCTTGTGCTTGTCCGCTACCAGCGCTTGCCACCAAGGCACTGATTAGCTCCATCATACGTTCGGCATCGACGTGGCGTAGTGGTATCACTTGCAGACTATCATTAATATTGCTATCCAAGTCACGGATAAGGGCCGTGAGTTGGTTCAGGCTATCCGCGCGATCTGATAGCACCAGCGCGTTCACACCAGGCACAGCGGCGGCATGTGCAGACTGCGGCATTAAAGGTCTTATAACGCCCAATACTTCTGCTGCTTGAGTATTCGTCAAATAAATCACTCGGGTTGCAAGCGACTCACCGACACTATTGCCGCGCAAATCAACGGCGACACCAGACTGCTTGGCGACATTATCTGGCACCAGTTTGATTGTCGTACCTGCCTCTATCGCTGCAATCCCATTGACCTGCATGACACTTAAGAACAGCTGATAAATCTCATCACGCGATAAGGCTTTGTTTGAGATGACCGTCACATTGCCATTGATACGAGGATCAAGGACAAAGTTTTGATCAGTGATGGTTGCCACCTCATTAATAAAAGCTTTGATATCGGCATCTTGTAGGTTTACCTTCCAGCTCTCAGCACTCGCTAGGCCCATGCTAGCAGCCCATAAGGGTACCGCTAGGCAAAGAGGACGACACAGGCGCATCAAACGCGGCAGGATACGGTGTAACGGTGTGGCTGAAAATTGATGAAAACTTACCATATTGATAATTACCTACAGTGATATTGCGTCATATGTACTGAGTGTTTAACGAGCACTCTTTGCTAAAAGTCCGTCTTATTAGAACTGCTGGCGGATAGTAATAACTTGCTCACCACGTTGAACCTCGATTTGTGCTTCGCCTGCTTGCTGTACTTGCTGCAATACGCTTGCATCCTGAGCAGGATTATTGCCCACGTTTTGTCCGTTTACTGTCAACACTTTGTCGCCTGGCTCCAGTCCGAGTCGATTGCGCAACTTCGATGGCATCGCTGCGGTGACTTGATAGCTTTCACCTGAGGCCATCACCCCCATTCTACTCAAATAACTGGCAGGATTTTCTTGCAGCGCGGTGACCGCCTCTTCAATCGCCGTTTGCGGACTGCTTTCACTATTCGTCTCTGTCGGTTCAGGCGGCGTATCTTGTAGTGTCTGAGGCGCAGTCGGTAACATACTATTGTCTGGCAGACGCTGATTACTGACGCCGCCTGCCAGCATATCACTTTGATCTAGCGACATAGCATCTGGCATGCTAATCACTGTTTCTTTATCATTGGCATCCGCGATAATAACCGAATTCCAGTCAACAGCGACAAGAATATAGTCGCTGTCTTTTAGTCCATCACCAATTCGGTAATTTTTCACCTCACCATTAATGTTAAGCAACGCTGAAGACATGCTCTCCGGTATAGCGAGTAGTACGCCTTTAAGCTCAACATTGGGTGGTGGCTGGACTGCCGCTGCAATAGGGTCAGGGTCCGCAAATATCGCAAACAAACCACTATAGTCATTGGCAGACTTTGTATTGTTTTGCAAAGGGGCTAGCGGCAATGCTGGTGCTAAGGGCGCTGCTAATAGTAACCACAAAAGACGCGCCGCTGTCCAACATAGCCAAGCAATTGCCAGTAGCAACAACCACCCTGAAAAACGATTGAGAGTATTTACGACAGGCTTTAAGCTGGCAGCAATATTTGACATTTAGGGCGCCCCCAGACCAGCTAGCAGCGGCTGGCGCAAACTAACGACTGGTGTATCCTGCGGTGCTTGCCCTTTATATTCAGGCATGTTTTCTAGTAAGCGCTGAGTCAGACTGACATCTAGCATGTTATCCCCGTCTATATACAGATCGCCTAAGCGCTTATCTTGATTATTCAATAGATTGATATGCAGCAGATTTTTATTGTTCTTTTGCTCAGCACTCAGCTCAGCTCGCAATGCAGGCATAGTGATATAAAAAACCTTACCACCACTCGGATAACCGACTTCACCGCCAACCCAGGTCAACTGACCATCAGCTTCACTAAATCCCGCCGCATTTTTAGCAGACTCATTCTCAGCGGATTCCGATGATGCATTGTCGCTAGACTGACGCTTTAACGAAACGCCATTGACTTGAATGGGTGTGTTAGGCAGTTGCCAATCAACCACACTTGCCAAAGTCTCAGGAGCAATCTTTCCGCTCATATCATCAACTTGCCATGAGTTTAAACCCAGCTTTACCTGTCCGTTCAACCTCGTTTGCTCTGAGTTGATAGTCACATCGGCACCAAGCTTGCCTGTGAGCAGTTGCCATGGCTGCCATGACCATTTGGCCATCCCTGTGAGCGGTGTCGATGATAGAGGAATTTGCCAAATGGCAGAGCCCTGCCATACATTGCCAGACACATGCTGCACATAAGGCGTATTGGGTGCATACTTTTGGATTAGCCATGCCGCTGGCATTTGCAATAGGGCAAATAAGGCAAACAATACAAATCCGATCAGCCACCAAAGCTTGCGGGGACGCTTATGAGACAACTCAGATACTTGGGCCACGGTTGCACAACTCTTATATAAGACAAAAACGTCATTATCATAACAAACAATGACCTATAGATGACAGAAAAAAAGCCAGTATCTTTTTACCAAAATATTGGCAATAAAGATACTGGCTTTTTTATTTTGCAAAGCCTCAGTGCTTATGACTAAATGATTGTAAATAAACCATTATCCATAAGACTGATAAGCTCCGTCCCGTACTGTGTTACGACTCGAAACTATCTAATTGGATAGCCTAATTAGATAGCAAAATCTTCAAGGCCACGACCTGCTGCTAGTGCTTCAACCAACCACGTTGGTTTACGTCCACGACCAGTCCAAGTTTCTTCCTTGTTATCAGTATTGCGATACTTAATACTGCGTTTTTTCTCTAGTTTTTCACCAGCTTTTAAGATCTCTTCAATCGTAGCGTTGCTGTCTTCTGCAATTTGCTCAAACTGAATATAAGCATCATACAAACGCTGATGCTGTTTTTTGGCAATAAGCTGCTGGGCATTTTCGCTGATGGCACGTAGTTCATCTACGTTTAAGTTATCTAAATCAATTGCGTTATTTTTACTCATAGTAAGTCCAACTGTCGGATAAAAAATATCACCTCAATAGAGACATTGTGCCTATTGGGATACCTGAATGATGACTCATTCATTATTCAAAAATTAATAGTTTTTAAGGGTTAATTTGATTTTTGATTAATCAAAGATTATTCATAATTATTTTAATAAACATGAATAATAAAAATATTGCTGGCAAACACAAGCATTCATTATACCTTATATAGCAAATGGCTATCAACAATAATTACTTATCGAAACTTAGCTCAACAAATTTCTATTTTCTATAGTGTTTCTTAAATGCGGTATTCCCTGAATATTAGTACTTTTTCATTTTTTAATAAAATAATATTCATTAATACACTATATTAATAAATCTGATTTATTAGCATCTGATAACTAGGCGCTGTAGCAAAAGCATATGAGCTTGCGAACGAATGCTTGTCTAAACCCTAACGACTTTTATTTAGCCTTTTTGTGCATTCAGCTCATTCATCAACCCATGAGCAGATTCAGCATTTAGCAGGTAAGGGTTAAAACCAATAGTCGTAGAGTACTTTAAATAGATTGCGGCGTTCTCTTCGGTCGGAGACGCATAGTTCATTGACCATTTCGCCCACTCCCTATGCTTTAGCTCACGTGTGTCAATAATCTGTAGGTCGTGATGACGCTCATCGGAAATGAGACTGTATAGCAATCGATTAATTTGCGCTCTTGGGCCTTCTATCGTCTGCAAAAAATAATCTTTATTGAACGTTAGCATCCCAGTGATACTATTAGCAGCGTTATTTATCTGTGCTTGCTGTAATATTTCATTGAAATCGGTCGCTGATACATTTGGGTTTGCACGGCTAGCATAGGTCATGCTCACTAAGATATGGGCATCTGCGTGTGTTGATGTCATGTTTGTTCTCTTATACAAATATTATGAAAGCGGATCGCATTTATAGGCATTACTCAATTAACCAAGGGCATACCACGGTTTTTTCTTTTGAGAGGCACGCTGCTCTTCTTGCTCTTGAAGCTCTGATAAGGTGTCAATCAACATCATAATCTGATTGGTGCTCATCAAATAAGGATTGAATTCGTTACCTGTCGAAAACTTCAGTGCCAGCCCCTTGTTCTCATCGCTTGGAATCAAATACTTCATTGACCATTTGTTCCAATGACGCTGCTCAACCTCACGGCATTCTATGACTTGCAGGGAATGATGACGCTCATCTTGCACAAGCTTTCTAAGCAAGCCATTGATAATCGGCCTAGCCCCTTCGATACTTTGTAAAAAGTAGTTATGGTTAAACACCAACGCACCAGTGATGCCATTGCGCTCATTGTTTCGCTGAGCTTGCTCAAGGATACGAGTGACCTCACCGTTAGCATTATCAGTGTTGTAACGGCTGATATAAGTCAGACGCAAAATGATATGCTCACCCTGCCGCATTTTTAGACTCTTTGACTCTGAGAGATCGACTGATTCCATAATTTTTTCCAATTAATTTGCTAGATTTATAAAAAAGGCGGTGCAGGTATTGCTAATCACTCATCAATGGCCGTACTAACGTGACTGTTGAATTTTTTTGATAAATTTGCTCATACCACGTGCTAGATTCGCGTTACTGCTCTTTTGTACTTCTTGTGCCAACAGTAATAATTGCGCGCTGTCCTCACACTGCTCTAGACTCAGTAAATAGCCCCAAGCTTCTGCAGGTGGTGCATTTTTTTCAATGTAGGTCGCCAAGTCAGATTTAAGGGTTCCATAGTTGGCACCAGCAACTTTTGCCTTAAACATACTACCGATAGACTTTTTGCCAGTCTCTGCAATTTTGCTTGGCGGTTTGCTATTAAAAGTACGATCGAACTCTATCTCAGTACTGACATCAAATGAGTTGCCTGTAGATTGAGGTTGCTTAGCGACTGGTACTTGAGGAATAGTAGGTGCTTCGGTTACAGTAGATACCTGAGGCGCTGTTTGGATTTGCGAACTAGCGTTAGCAGCACCAATCAGTTCAATACAATCAAGCTCTAAAAGCAATTCAAATAAAGGCCCAACACCGCCAAAATCAGCAAACATTTTGCTATTATCAAGCGTATCAAGGTAGTTTTGATACGTGCGTTTGCCATCAATCATAATCAGCAATGTTCTCGCTTCTCGCGGCAATATACCGAGACTTTGAGATTTTATTTCTGCTCTACCTAAATCGCTTTTGCAAAACACGTCACCGTAGTTCATGCTTTATACTCAGTATTGACAGCAAGATAGGCATCTTACCGATAAGACGCCGACCCAGTTAATTTTTGTTCTTTTCAGCCATGAATGGCCAAACTCTGATAGATTTGAATTTATTGTTAGCTGATGCTTTACATGCAACCCTGGCGCTTAAAATCAGCTACACTATTTAATTAAATAGAGTATATCAATGTCATTAATAGACTGTTAGCACTAATTGAATTGGATAGCACAAACGGTTTATATAAGGTATAGAAGGTAGTTTTTATAAGTTTCAATATAAAAATTGAAAATAAAAATAATGGCAACAACGCTTCTAAAAAATAACGGTTATATACAACAGTGAATAACTACACTTCCTTGATAAACCACTAAATAATAATCGCATATATTTCCAGCCTTTAATAGCAGAATAAAAAATAAACATAAGTTTAGTTTTTTATTAGTAAAATAACAATAAGTAAGTCTATTATTTGATACTTAATCTCTGATATCACGTGAATATAGACATATAGGTAATTTTCTAATAATTTATTCATAAAAACTAAAAAAACCCCGCTATTAACGGGATTTTTAATTCAAAGATACTTGTTCAAATCTTTATCTTTTAAACAAAAAAAGAGCCTATAAATATAGGCTCTAATGACTTTTCTCTACACTATCAGGTTATTGTATTCCTAAAACGGGATATCATCGTCTACAGGGCCATCTGACATTGCCGTAGGCTTAGATTGCGCGGGTTGATTAAACTGATTTTGCGGCGCAGGTGCATTTTGGTTATTAAAGCTGTTCTGACCGCCACTCGGTTGGTTATTGTAGCCGCCTCGCTGTGCTGGCTGGCCACCTGCTTGCTGACCGAAATTATTTTGGTTGCTTTGACCGCCTTGGTTGCCGTAACTGTTTGAGTTCTGGCCACCTTGATTGTTACTAAAGCCTCCATTATCGCTTTGGCCACCACTCATACCATCAAGCATCTGCATTTGCTCAGCTCGAATCTCCGTAATATAACGATCTTGACCGTTCTGGTCTTGGTACTTACGCGTACGCAAGCTACCTTCAATATAGACCTTGCTGCCTTTACGCAGATACTGTGCAGCGATTTCACCCAAACGATTAAACAGTGAGATACGATGCCACTCTGTCGCTTCTCTTTTTTCACCGCTTTGTTTATCCGTCCACTGCTCAGATGTCGCAACCGAGATATTAGTCACGCTACCGCCATTATTGAACTGGCGTGCCTCAGGATCTGCTCCAAGGTTACCGATGATGATAACTTTATTAACTCCGCGCATGATACCGTCCTTTTACTTATGAATAATTATTCGATAGAAAAAATGATTCCTATCAATGATATGATTTTACTTTAACCAATTTTTGTTTAAATATCTAGTGGGCTTTGTGCCAGATGCGACAGTGCTTGTCGCGAATCATCCGTCAGTTGGGTCTTGTCTAATTTTAAATAAGCGACTTGCTCCTTTGCCATAACGACCAGTTCATCCACGCCATCGACTGCTAGCATCTGCCGAGACCAATCTTGGATATTGATGTTTTTAGGAATGGTTACTGTCGTGCTCGACAGATAAGGTGGCTGGGCAATGGGTGTAATCAGCAGCAATGCGATGCCCATGACAAGTGACAACAGCCCCCATGCCAGCAAGTTAGACTGATTCAATAGCAGCCCGCCCATCGCGCCACCAACGAACGCACCTAAAAACTGGCTCGATGAATTAAGCCCCATCGCGGTTGCTTTATTGGCGACTGGTGCACGCTTAGATATCCAAGATGGAATCGTCGCCTCAAGCAAATTAAAACCCATAAAGTACAGTAGCAATCCAAAAATAATACCAACCCCAATCTGACTACCAAAAGCAAGAAATGCCAAGGCTGCAGTCATTAAGGCGATAGCAGCTAGAAAGACTTGGCGCATTTTACGCTTCTTTTCAGCGATGATAATAAAGGGAATGGCGACGGCAAAGCCGACAAACAATAGCGGCAAGTAGACCAAGCCTTGCTGACGTACCGATAGACCCATCACCTCTGTGAGCTGATGCGGCAAGATCACAAATATCGCTGTCATGGTCAAATGCAGCGCAAAAATTCCAACGTGCAAACGGTTTAAGTCGCCGATTTTGAGCACAGTAGCGAGTTGCTCACCGATCGATTTGTTATCCAGATTGTGCTTGAGCACGCGCATTGGCGTGGGTACGACAAAAAGTAGCAGCATCGCTAAAATAGCAAATGCTGCCGTCAGCCAAAACAATCCTGAGATACCAAGCGAGCCTACTAATAACGGCCCAAAGGCAAAGGCCAACATAATAGAGGTGGCAATGGTCAAGCCCATCGTCGCCATTGCCTTGGTGCGCATCTCCTCGCGGGTGACGTCGGCAAGCAATGCCATGAGCACCGCAGAAACCGCACCGCTTCCTGCCAGCGCGCGCCCGATGATGACCTGATAAATATCCGTCGCATTTGCTGCAATCATGCCGCCGACTGCAAACAGTATCAATCCCAAAAATATAATCGGTTTACGTGGGAATTTATCAGCGGCAAGGCTCATCGGTATCTGAAAGATCGCTTGTCCTAGTCCATAAATACCAACTGCCAGACCAATCAAAAACGGCGTCGCGTGTGCATAATTGGCACCATAAACCGAAAACACTGGCACAATCATAAACAAGCCAATCATACGCAAGGCAAAGATGCCACCGACTCCGAGGATTGCCCGTTTCTCTACGCTATTCATACTTGCCTCACTGATTGATCATTGCTGTTTTTTCACTGCTGGTACTTGTACTGCACCATGATTTATCACTACTGGTTTATCAAGACACTGGCCTATAAATCAAGCCCCCTAGTATAAGACATTCGCCGTTTGGTTGCCGAGACTTTTATCTTACTGACGCCCCGCCTGACGCCCCGCCTATAGCGCATCAACCCAAGCCATTCATACTACGCAATTATTTTGTTACCAACTGCGTCAGATGCGCAATCACACCTTGAATAATGCGGTCGCTATAACAATAAAGTAAGGCGTTATAAACATTATTATTCATTAGCTCGAACGACAGTTCAAACGACAAACTCCTCTGTAAAATGACATTTTTGGTCAAAACCATAACAAACGATGCCTGTTACTTAACAGGGGTTTGATTTAGATTTGCTTAGTCGAACAGAAATCAATCGCATCAAAGACTGCAAAATAAGCAAACAGTAAATTGGCATGTATAGCCCTTACTTCACGAACGTATGAACACTTTATAAAAGCACTATTTATAACCATATTTTTTATAACAGAGCTATTTATAACGACATTATAAATTTAGAAATCATTCGCGTTTTTAACCCATAATTTTACTGATCTGTATTTACCTTTTCATTTGAGATATTTCCAATACTCTTTTAGCAAATAGGAAACCCATAAACGATGGCACATGACCATATCGCAATACGCGGCGCACGTACTCATAATTTAAAAAACATTGATTTAGACATTCCACGAGATAAATTCGTGGTAATCACTGGCTTGTCTGGCTCTGGTAAGTCGTCACTGGCATTCGATACGCTTTATGCTGAAGGGCAACGTCGCTATGTCGAGAGTTTGTCAGCATATGCGCGTCAGTTCTTATCGCAGATGGAAAAGCCGGAAGTCGATAGCATCGAGGGTCTCTCTCCTGCGATTGCTATTGAGCAAAAATCGACCAACCATAACCCGCGCTCAACTGTTGGGACGATTACCGAGATTTATGATTATCTGCGTCTATTATACGCGCGTATCGGCACGCCTTATTGCCCAGAGCATGGCGAACCTATGGTGGCGCAGTCGGTGACCGAGATGGTCGATCAGGTTATGGCACTCCCCGATGAGACCAAGCTTATGATCCTTGCGCCAGTAGTGCGTGAGCGTAAAGGAGAGCATACAGTGCTGCTTGAGCAATTGATCGGACAAGGGTTTGTCCGTGTACGCGTCGATGGCGACGTGTACGATACCGATGAGCTACCAACACTCGATAAAAAGAAAAAACACACCATCGAAGTGGTGGTTGACCGCTTTAAGGTTCGTGATGATTTGGGTAACCGTGTCGCTGAGAGCTTGGAGACCGCGCTACGTTTGGGACAAGGTCTAGTGACGCTGCACTTTATGGATGGCAATCCTACTGAGGGCGGCTCTGATAATCAAGTGATGTCTGCCAAGCACAGCTGTCCGATTTGTGATCGCGCTGTACCTGAGCTTGAGCCGCGCATGTTTAGTTTTAACAACCCCTACGGTGCTTGCCCAACTTGTGATGGACTCGGTAAGCGTCAGTATTTCTCTGCTGAAAAACTTATTACTCACCATGAAAAATCGCTTAATCAAGGCGCGATCAATGGTTGGGATAAACGTCATGCCTACTATTTTGGTTTGCTGAGCACGGTCTGTAAGCATTTTAATATCGATATGGATATGCCGTGGCAAGACCTGAGCAAAGCGCATCAAGACATCATCATGCAGGGTTCTGGCAAAGAAAAGCTCACCTTTAACTTTACCGATGAGCGCGGACGTAAAACCAATAAAACCGTTCCTTTTGAAGGCGTACTACCCTATCTTGAGCGCCGTTATGCCAAAACGCAAAGCAACTTAGTGCGTGATGAGCTGGCTAAATACTTAGCTGATACCACGTGTAATGTCTGTGATGGCGCGCGTCTGAACGAGATTTCGCGCAATGTGCGTGTCGATGAACAAACCATCGCTGACATCGTCAAGCTCTCCATTGGCGACGCGGCGGACTACTATAAGACTCTAAAGATTGACGGTCATAAAGGTGAAGTGGCAGAGAAGATCTTTAAAGAGATTAACGAGCGCTTAAACTTCCTCGTGAGCGTTGGCCTCGATTATCTGACCCTAGCGCGCTCTGCCGAAACCCTATCCGGCGGTGAAGCACAGCGTATTCGTTTGGCCAGTCAAATTGGTGCGGGTCTGATGGGCGTCATGTATGTCCTTGATGAGCCGTCCATTGGCTTGCATCAGCGTGATAACGACCGCTTGCTTAAAACTTTAACACGCCTGCGTGATTTAGGTAATACCGTACTGGTCGTTGAGCACGATGAAGATGCGATTCGTCAAGCGGATCACGTCATCGATATCGGTATTGGGGCTGGCGTACACGGTGGTCATATCATCGCCGAGGGTACGGTCGATGAAGTGATGGCAACGCCAGACTCGCTCACCGGACAATATATGTCGGGCGAAAAACGCATTGAGATACCAAAAGTGCGGCATAAAGCCAAAACCGTAGAGGTCGAGGTTAAAGGTAAAGCGAAAGCCAAAACAAAAAAGGTACCGATGACTATCGAGCTCAAAGGCGCCTCAGGCAACAACCTAAAAGACGTCGATCTGAGCCTGCCCGTTGGGGTGATGACTTGTGTCACGGGTGTATCGGGTTCTGGTAAATCAACGCTGATTAACCGTACGCTTATGCCTATCGCCGCCACACAATTAAACAATGCCTCAACGCTAATCGCGGATAAGCATGACAGCATTAGCGGTCTTGAGCATTTGGATAAAATGGTCGATATCGATCAAAGCCCAATTGGTCGTACCCCGCGCTCCAATCCTGCGACTTATACTGGCGTCTTCACTCCCGTGCGTGAGATGTTCGCCCAGACACCAGAAGCCCGCGCACGTGGTTATAAAGCTGGGCGCTTTAGCTTCAACGTCAAAGGCGGACGCTGTGAGATGTGCCAAGGCGATGGTCTCATCAAAGTTGAGATGCATTTTTTACCGGATATGTATGTGCCGTGTGACACCTGTGAAGGCAAGCGTTATAACCGCGAGACCTTAGAGATTCACTATAAAGGCAAAACCATCGCTGACGTGCTCGAGATGACGGTAGAGGACGCCACTGAGTTCTTCTCGGCGATTCCAGCGATCTATCGTCGCCTGCAAGCGCTCATGGATGTAGGGCTTAGCTACATTCGCTTGGGTCAATCCGCGCCTACTCTATCGGGCGGTGAAGCGCAGCGAGTCAAACTGGCACGCGAGCTTGCCAAACGCGATACGGGACAGACGCTATATATCTTGGATGAGCCAACCACAGGTTTACATTTCCATGATATTGATAAGCTGCTCAACATCTTGCATGCGCTACGCGATAAAGGTAACACCATCGTGGTCATTGAGCATAACTTGGATGTTATCAAAACCGCGGATTGGGTCATTGATCTTGGCCCTGAAGGCGGTAAAGGCGGCGGCATGATTATCGCGGAGGGTACGCCAGAAGAGGTCGCAGAGGTCGAAGGCTCACACACGGGTGAGTTTTTAAAGCCGATGCTTGAGCAACAGATGAAAGAAGTGAGCTGATCGAAACTGGTTGATTAGTGGTCAAAGGCTACTCTTTTGAGTGGCCTTTTTTTAAATTAATATCACGCCACTCCGAATAAACTCCGTTTCTAATATGATTAGAACAACTTAGTTTGCTCTAATATAGGACTTTCAGGATATGAAGTCACAGAATGAGTATCGATTAATTGGTTCAATATTTTCATATCTGATATATCAGGTATGGTCAATTCAAAATTTTCACTTTTAACTTTTTCTCTTAATTCCATTAAATATCTTCCCAATGCATTTGTTCCTATATAATAGCCATTTTGAAAAGTAGCACCCCAAACTTTATCCTTATCTGAGTACTCAACTATTGGATAACTACCTGTTGACAAGAGCACCTCAGAAAATCTATCAAAGTTTTGAAAAAGCTTTAATTCAATACAAAACCTCATTATCTTAAATCTAACTTGATTCCAGTCCGCTCTAGTTAAATCAATATGCTCCCTTCCATATTTTTTCGCTGATATAGGGCTTTTATGCAAAATAATCTGATGTTGAACTTCGGGATGATTAGGAAAACGTAGAGCTTGGTATAGTGCCTCTGATGTCTTAAGCTTAGTTTGATTAATATATATAGGAAAATTTGGAGCCATATTTGATAAAGCTCCAAACTCACCCTTTGTGCTTTTAAAAGTTATGCACTCACTACTCTTATATTGACGTATACTCAAACTCATATCATTATCCTCTATTTTTTACAGGAAACAGTGGATACCAACCGTTTGTTTCCCACCAAAAAACTATAGGGCAAGTGTTTGATATATTTCTCCAAGTAAAAAAATGACTACCAGTTCCCAATGTTTTATTTGATGGGTTAGTCATGCCTAGAGGTCTTATACTTTCTACCGTAATATTTTCAATATTATATATTAACTCTATTCCCTTTTTTAGCAGAATATTCTCGTACCTATCTCTAGCTTGAGAGCTGCTGTAAAATTCTTCCTTCACAGGTAAATTTGATGGTCTAAATGCAATTTTTTCATTTCTCATAGGATATTTACGTAAGAAAGCGTCCTCAATAAATTTAAGAAACTCCAAACCTTATTCACTCTCCTTAGGATAAGCAATATTAAGCTTAGAGTCCGAATTCTTAACATTATTTTGTATACTAAGATGGCGATACCCTTTAATACGATCACTTATATCCCAGCCAAATTTTCTGTTTAAGGAGTATAAAGTATTCTCCCATCCTAAACTATGTAATCCTATGAATAGACAAATTATTTTTATATTCGAATTTTTAAAGTCCTTAGTAAGATTATAAGAGTCTACTTCATTAATAATATCTTTCTTGAAGGTCCCTCCTGAAGCTAAAAGGTCATCAACATACAGCCAATACTTGACATTATTTAAGGGGTTACCCGTTATGTTTTTATTGAACATGTCTTTAATTATTTCATTCACTAGGCACAACAGTTCATTCTGACTTTTGTGTGAGTCTTGTCTACAAATAATTTTAGTTTCTAATAAGAAATCATAAACATCTTCATATCCTAGACTAGTAGATATTTTTTCCAGCCCTTTTCTTAGGCGCTCAGAAATATAGTCTTTTGAAAAATAGCTTGATGGTAAAATATGTAGAAGTTCTGATAGTAAGAACTCTCTGTCATTTTCATCAAACTGAATCACCCAATTTATAACATGTTCAGGTGTCATCTCAGTATTATAGAAAATTCCATCTATATCATCTTTTCGATAACATTGGATTATTTCAGAAATCTGGCAAGCTAACTCATGCATATCCTAACCTTAATTTAATAGAAAACTTATGTATAGGAATTATAGAGCAAACTCCATCTATGATGAAAGAAAAGACAGCCAAAATATTATTTCTTAAAACTAATCTGACTAAACAAACTCCCGCTCCACATTCATCATCCTTGCATCCACCGTGCGTTCTATTTTTTCTTCGATCTGACTGCATTGCGACTCGACCTCACGTTTGGACAGTCCGACTATAACGAATGTCCATTCGCTGGCATCATGGCGCGCGCGGCCACCGCTTTCGCACACCGCAACGCTTGGCGTATTGCCAAAACGTGCGTGCAGGCCGCCCATACGTTGGCGCTTTTCTTTGAGTGAGCTACAGCCAGGTAGCGCAAAAGTCAGCGTTAAGATAGCGATATGCATTTTATTCTCCTTGTGACAGTGGTTTACGCTTTATAATAGTAGCAAATAAGCAAGGCAAGTTATGCTATCTTTACCTCTATCCATATCGATATCGCAGCCAATATGCATATTCCTCCAATGACTTCTATCAGCTACGTACAGCAGCAACGCATCACTCGACTCTGCGTGCGCTGCGGCTTACTCCTTATGCAGTATGGCGCTGAGTCTGCCGTGGTAGTGGACTTATCGAAGCGTTTGGGGTTTGCATTGGGAATGAGTAGCGTCGAGTGTTCGCTAAATTTTAATGCGATCACTTTGACGACTATCTGTAATGAGCGCTGTATCACCACCACCCGAGATACGATCAATCAGAGTATCAATGTCAATTTATTGGTACAAATTCAGCAAATCGTCAATAAAACCGAAGCTACTGTCGATCGCAATGAGTTGATTGACCGCACAACGCTTGCGTTTGATGAGTTGGATAAAACCGTATATCCGACATGGCTAGTCAGTATATTTGTTGGTGCGTCATGTGCAGCGTTTGCTTATTTAAATGGCGGCAGTTGGTCGATTACCGCCGTAACCTTTATCGCTGGTATGGTGGCAATGTTCACCCGCATCTACTTAGCAAAGCACCACTTCAATCCCTTTATCACCGTCATCGTGACGGCTTTTATTGCCTCGCTCATTGGCGCGACGACCTATTATTTTGATATTGGCAATAATGCCGATATTGCCGTGGCTTCTAGCGTGTTGCTACTGATTCCAAGCTTTCCGCTGATTAACTCTTTGTCCGATATCTTAAAGGGCTATGTCAATATTGGGATTGGTCGTGCCGTCTTTACCTATATGCTGACCTTATCCGCGTGCGTTGGCATCGTGATGGCGCTGGTGTTACTACGCATACAGCACTGGGGGTTTTAGATGTGGTTTATTGAGACCGTTGTGCTGTCGTGTATTATCACCCTTGGTTGGACGCTGATGTTTAGCGTGCCCAAACGCTATATTTTGCCGTGTCTGCTGATGACGGCGTTTGGCTTTGGGTTAAAAACGGCGCTGGTCTATCAGCATATACATCTGGTGGTGGCCAGCTTTTTTGGCGCGATGCTGTCGAGCTTTTTGGGCGTGTATTTTTCTAAGAAATATACCTTACCGCCCAAAGCGTTAATCTCCCCAAGTGTCATCTGTATGATGCCAGGTATCGCCGCTTATAAGGCGATGGTCAGTATGGTGCAGATTGGTTACTTTGGCTTTTCAGACGAGCTATTTAGCCAAATGATGGTGTATTTATTCGAAGCCTTGTTTGTGACCTCAGGATTGGTACTGGGCTTGTCCATTCCTGGGCTGTTATTTTATAGACGGCGTGCCATAGTCTAGGCAGGTTTAAGTGGGTTTAAATGAGATTATTATGTGTTAGGCTATTTTTGTTTAAATACTTTTATAAACTGATGCTAGCTGGCACACCCTTATGATAAAAAACTTGTAAGATGGATTATCCATACCCATTACAATAGAGTTCAAAACTGTACCGAAACTTAATGAAGAGACATAACAATGACAAAGCATTATGATTATATTTCCATTGGCGGCGGTAGCGGCGGTATTGCCTCCATTAACCGTGCAGCAAGCTATGGCAAAAAGTGCGCGATTATCGAAGCGGAGCAATTAGGCGGCACTTGCGTCAATTGGGGCTGCGTACCCAAAAAGGTGATGTGGTACGGCGCGCAAGTCGCTGAGGCGATTGAGAAGTACGCGCCAGACTACGGATTCGAGGTTGAGTTAAAGAATTTCGATTTTCAAAAACTCATTCAAAGCCGTCAGCAGTACATCGAGAATATTCATCGCGCTTATGACAATAACTTAGCCAAAAATGGCGTGGAAGTGATTAAAGGCTTTGCTAAATTCATCGATACCAATACGGTTGAGGTCAATGGCGAGCAAATCACTGCTGACCATATTTTGATTGCGACGGGCGGTCATCCTATCAAGCCTAATATCAAAGGCGCAGAGCACGGCATCGATTCTGATGGTTTTTTTAAATTGACTCATTTGCCCAAACGCGTCGCTATCGCAGGCGCAGGCTATATTGCTGTTGAAATCGCAGGCGTGCTGAACAGCTTAGGCGCTGAGGTGCATCTATACGTGCGTCAGCATTCGCCGCTACGCTCGTTTGATCACACTATCGTTGAGACCTTGCTCATAGAGATGGAGCAAGACGGTATTCATCTGCATACCAACACCACCCTTACCGAAGTCAATAAAAACGAAGATGGCTGTTTAGAGCTATGTACTAAAGATGGCACGCTTGATACGGTCGATTGCTTGATTTGGGCAATTGGGCGCGCGCCGTCTACTGACAACATCAACCTACAAGTAACAGGCGTAGAAACCACCGAGTTTGGCAAAATCAAAGTCGATAAATTCCAAAATACCAATGTCGATGGTATTTACGCGGTCGGTGATATTATCGAAAACAGCATTGATCTGACACCAGTTGCCATCGCCGCTGGTAGGCGTCTGTCTGAGCGCTTGTTTAACAACAAGACCGATGAGCATTTGATTTATGATTTGATACCAACGGTTATATTTACTCATCCCGCTATCGGTACTATTGGTTTATCTGAGATTGACGCGGTGAAGCTACATGGCAAAGACAACATTAAGTGCTACACCTCGACCTTTACCTCGATGTATAGCGCGGTGACGCAGCATCGCCAAAAATGCGTGATGAAGCTGGTGTGCTTAGGTGAGGAAGAAAAAATCATCGGCTTACATGGCATCGGTTACGGTGTCGATGAGATGCTGCAAGGGTTTGCCGTAGCAGTGAAGATGGGCGCGACCAAAGCAGACTTTGATAATACCGTTGCTATTCATCCAACCGGTGCAGAAGAGTTTGTGACGATGCGTTAGACAGACTGAATCAGAAGAAAGGCTATTTTTAACAAATGGCCTTTTTTATTGTCTATTTTTGCTTTAGTGTAAAACCACATACAGACAGCACAATCCCGATACTGCTATGATGCGTTTAATAATGACCGTTGCGAGATGACTGTGTGGCAGATTTACCTTTTTATATTACCCGTGGGCTTAGGCATCATGACCTTGGCAGGAAGTTTGCTATTTTTATTCGCTTTTCTCATGTCTGATGATAATGCCACGCGCGTGCCCGCTTTTAACTGGTTCAAGCGCTTAATTATCGTGGCATTTATCTTGCTCAGCATTGGGCTGTTTATGACTTTTGGTCACTTTTGGGGCGCATAAAGTCCGCTATTATGCGTTAACGATTTTCTCAAGCTCCAATAGCACTAAGTCATCGCGCTTAGGCTCGCCATTATTGCCATCATTTGGGAACGGTATTTTATTACCATTTAACTGATAGCCACGGCGCTGATAGTAAGCCAAAAGCTCAGGGCGGTGGCTCAAGATTGACATGGTTAAGCGTGCAGGCTGTTTATCAGTGCCATTTTCAGTTGATAACAGATGTCGTGTGGCAAACGTCTCTGCCGCTTGTAATATCTCATTGCCAACGCCCTGCCCTTGCAGTTCAGGATGCACGGCAAACATACCGATATAGGCTTTTTTGTTTGAGTTGGCATCAGTTTTTATATCGACAGCGATACAACCAAGTATTTCACCTGTCTCTTTTGCATCACGCTCACCTGTCGTGGTTTTTGGATAGACAAACAGATAGTGTGCGGGATTATTAATCGTACTCGCCAGCTCCTCTGGCGTGATACGGATACCGCCGACTAAGTCAGCCTCATTGGTCCAGCCCGCTGTCTCTCGATAGCAGCAGTTCAATAACCGCTCAAGTGCGTCAATATCACTCGCGTCAGCCTGACGTAAAAATACGGCATCTTTGCTCAAATTACTTTTATTCATATTATAGTGTTCCTTTTTTATTTATAAAAAAACTGGCCTAGTTTCCTAAGCCAGCTTAAATACTAATACTTATCTGTCTATAGTACTAGCGCGATAATGCATGCGCCTGATCAACCATATCAAACCCTGCGTTAAGCTGTGCGCGCGTTGGTGCATGACCTCGGCGTAATAGTTCAGAGAAAGCAACCAGCTCTTTATCACGTCCAAGCGTACTTGCCGCACTCGCACGTGTATCCGCGCCTTCGTCATCAAAATAATATTCGATATAGTCGAGCGTATCTGGTGTTCCAAATAGGATATTGTGATCGGGCGTTGGCGCATGACCGCTATAGCGTAGGCTTTTGCCATATTGCATGGTCCAAAAGAAGGGAATGCGCGCCTCTAGCGAATCGACATTGTCATCGTTTAGGATTGCAGCGGCTGTGACCATGCCATGCTGCAACGCCACGCGCCAATGTTCGATACGCATACGACCCATTTGGTTAGTAGGTTTAGCAATATCACCGAGCGCATAGATACCATCGCGCAGTTGTAGATGAGCGTCAACTTGCACACCATCTGGATCATTGACCTCATGCAATATCTCTGTACGTGGTGACACACCTGTACCTAAGACTACAATATCAGCATCAATATGCTCGCCATTCGCCAACGTCACACCGCCTACATTTGAGAAAGCCTGATTATTGCTATCTCCATCCTTGTCCACTTGACGCTCAATCTTAGTGATTTCACTGACGGTTGCATCGAACACAAAGTTAATACCCTTCTCTTCATGTAGCTTAATTAAGGCGTTACTCACCGTTTCTGAGACGATATTGCTCATCACACGGCTGCCTTGTCCAATCACGGTAATAGAAGCAGTCGTGCCTGCTTGTGCCAATGCCGAAGCGGTCTCCATACCGATAAAACCTGTACCAATAATTACCACGCGCTGGTCATGACTAGCCGCTTTGATCAATTTGGCATCTGCCATGCTACGCAAGGTATAGACGCCGTCTATATCTGCTCCTTTGATAGGCGGAGTGATCGGCAACGCCCCTGTTGCCACCACTAAGAAGTCCGCTGTTTGCCGCGTGCTGTCGCCGTTTTCATTTTTTATGACAATGGTCGCCTCATTGGGCAATACTTCGCTGACCGTTTGATTCAGGTGCAGATCAATATCGTTGCTACTCGCCCAATCTGATTCGCCCAATAATAGCTTATCTTCATCCATGCTCCCTGCCAAAAATGCTTTCGATAATAATGGACGGTTATAAGGAGCTTTGTCATCTTTGCTAATCATGGTGATTTTGCCGCCATAGCCACCTTGGCGCAACTGATGCGCGGTCATAAACCCAGCACCGCCGCCACCTACGATAATGGTGTGAGTGTCCGTCAATTTGTCGTTTTCTATCGGCTTGTTTATCGTGGCTGAGGTATCAACCATCACATTGTCACCGTCATTGATAAGCTCATACTGCTTCAAACCTTCTGTCGCTATCGGCTCTAGAAGCGACCCATCGCGGCTATCAAAACTTGCATGGTGCCAAGGACAAACCACTCGATGACCACACCGTAACCCATCGCCCAAATCTGCACCAGCATGCGGGCATTTACCATCGAATGCATGGAACTCATCATCATCACGAGTGATTAAAATGATACTATCGTCGTCTTGCTTGTACGATTTCATACCGCCATTTGGAATATCCGATTTTGTTATCGTGACTGTGTTGATCATCGCCTTGGTCATAATGCTTCCTTAACAGTTATAATGATTTCCTGATGATAGCGTGTTGAAAATAGCCCTAACCATTCAGAGCGACTCAACCTACCTTATTATTTTTGATGTTTTATGCATTGATAGTAGCAAGCGCGCAGCATATACGATGTTTTTTTGTATGCTTGCTGCGTTGCAAAACGTAATTGCGCCGTTTTTATCAGCGTCTTTGCTATCTCCATTTATTATAAATAAACACAATAAAAGACTATTTTATGACTCCTCAAAACACCTCTAACGATATTGAAAACAACTCTGCTCCTCAGTCCGTCTTAGATAGCGACTCAGATAGTGACTCAGATAGCGATACAAATAATCAGGCTGCCGACAGTTTTGATCTCAGTGTTATTGATATTGGCGCTGTCACTGACACCGCAAACTTGCCGCAGCCAAAGCCTCAACCGATAAAGCGAGCCACTTATAAAGCGGATGCTACCGACTTTGTGGTCAACGAAATACTCCCGCTGGAGTTGACAGGTGATGGTGAGCATCTATGGCTGCATATTAAAAAACTAGGCATGAACACCGCGTATCTGGCAAAACTGTTGTCAGAGTGGGCAGACATACCGCTACGTGATGTCGGTTACTCAGGACTGAAGGATCGTCATGCGGTGACGACCCAGTGGTTTAGCCTGCGTATACCCAAAAAGCAGTTGCCGCCTACAGAGTTTGCGCCGATAGATATTGGCGAGCATGAATCTGTCGTTATTCTGGCTCAGCACTGGCATAATAAAAAACTCAATCGCGGTACCCACCGTGCCAATCAATTTATCATTACCTTGCGTGATATTAAGTTTACGAATGATGATGAAAACACTGAATCAACTGAGCAATCGTTATCTACTCAGCAGACGGCTAAGCAACGCGTCGAGGAGCATTTAGCACGCATCGATGAAACAGGTGTGCCTAACTACTTTGGCCCACAGCGTTTTGGTCGTCAGGGTAATAATGTTAGAGAAGCGTTGGCGCTATTTGCCCGTCCAGCGCGCGAGCCAAAGCCGCAACCCAAAAAGAGCAAACGCAAACGTGCGCCGCGCGAGCAAAATACGATGGAGCTATCGGCAGCCCGTAGCTTGATATTCAATGAGATATTGGCAGCGCGAGTTCGTAATGGCAGCTGGGACGCTGGCCTAGCAGGGGAAGTATTTAATCTGGATGGTTCGGGGTCGATATTTACCAGTGAGGAGATAGACGATACGTTACGCGCTCGTATGAGTAGCGGCGATATTCATCCAACTGCCGTATTGTGGGGTACAGGTAACGATAAAGTCAGTGGCAGTGCAGCCGCGTTAGAAAACGAAGTTGTACAACACAGCCCATTACTCATGCAGCTAGCAACGGGATTGGAGCAGCGTGATATCAAAGCACAAAGACGCCCGTTAAGACTGCCTATTGAGCAATTAAGCTGGGAGTGGCGGGATGAGCAGATATTGGTATTGAGCTTTACGTTGACCACTGGTAGCTTTGCCACTAGCGTGCTAGCAAGTTTGGTGCAGCAGATGGATTCATGATTGAGTTATTGATAGCGCAGAGGGGCAGCTAGCGGTTTTTGTAGAGTGAATGGATACTACCATTTTTTTCAGCAAACATATGGTTGGCACTGACGACTTGATTGCGTCCACGGTGCTTGGCTTCATAAAGAGCCTTATCTGCTGCGCTAATCAAACGTTGGCAGATGTCGCTAGGCAGTTTTTGCATGAATGCCATTTGGCTCTCAGCGCGCTGAGTGGCAATCGGCTTGATAAGAGGTGATGCATTTGATTGAGACTGGGCTTTTTTTGCCAAAATAGATTTATAGTTTTTGGCAATGCAAGCTCTTTCTTGATGGGTCAAGGTATACAGCCCAAAACTCGCTGTCACGCTAAAATCAAACACATCACCGACATTGATGATATGCTCAGCAATACTAAGCCGTAATTGCTCCGCAATCACCATTGCACTATCGTGCGACGTATCTGGTAGCACAACCAGAAACTCCTCACCACCGTAACGGCTAATGATGGTTTCATCTGATAACGACTGCAATAGCGTCTGCGATATTTCGATCAACACTTGATCCCCCACATCGTGGCCATAGTTATCGTTGATGCGTTTAAACCAATCCAAATCAAAGAGCATCACGCTCAAATCCTGATTGTCTTGTACCGTTGACAACGCATACTTCATTTTCTTCAGGCCGTAGCGACGGTTTTTTAGCTTCGTGAGCTCATCTTGATTGGCATACTGCAAGGTTTCTTGCCTACTATCATCTAAAACCAATAGCAAAGCACGAAATATATAAACGATAAAAATCGCTTTCGGGAGTGCTAAATATAAATGGGTTGAGCGCCAAAAAAAAGCTGATGAACGCTGTATCTCAGTGATACTATCCCAACTTAATACATTATTTTCAAACGCTGAAGCAGCAACGGCATTTTCAACCGCCATAATCTCGTTGTAAGTCAAATAATTATGAATTTCTAGTAACGGGTGGATAACGGTCAACTGACGCAGATTGGGTAAAGTGATACCAAAATAAGGCGAGGTAATGGCCAATAACATAAGTATGATTTGTAGCCAAAACATGCGCCAAGCATAGCGGCGTTTGATGAGCATCATGCCAAGCATCGCACCGCCAACTAGCGATACTCCAGCAAACAAGCTGCTATAACCTATCACCACGATGACGGTAGCAATATAGAACGTATAAGTCAGCACTAATGCGATTTGCCATCTGTCTAAAATATCCCGCCTACTTCCAGAGTGCGGCAAATATTTGACCATACATAAGAAAAATAAACCCATTACGCTGATTCCCAGCCATAGCGGGTACAGATAGTGCATATTGACATAGGCATGGAGCGCATCTTGTAGCCACCAAACAAACAGACACCACAGCCAATGCAAGGATACTTCCATGACAATAAATAACGCCATCAATGACGTTCTATCAGCCGCTTGCCACTCAAAAATCATTTGAGAGAGCTTTTTGTATCCAAGATGAGAGACCGACACAGCCATAGATGGGCTACCGCAGAAAATATAAATGCACTGACTTTACAGGCATTGTGATCGAGTTAATCGAGTTAAAGGGCGTCATACCTTTTATAAACTTTTCTAGATATCCCTTTAAGTGTTACAAGTTCTGTCTGTATTATCAATCTGTTTTGTACATTTATTTATCAATCAGCAGTTTTTGAATATACAGTTTTGAGCGTCATGATATTCACATAAAAGACTCAGTCATCTTGGCGACGAAACACAAAAGTGACTAACCGCTAAAATGTCCATAAAACATGATAAAACCATCAGACTAAGCAGGCGTGTTAAACAACTCCCAAATACCGCGTTGGTCTTCATTTAAGATAGGCACATCCCCTAAGCAGCGCCACGGCATATTGCTACCATGAAAGTCACTGCCAATCGAGGTGACAAGATTGTGCTCGGCAATACTACGATCAACCATTCTGCGCGTGCTGATTGGTTCACTTGTGGCTGGTAGCTCACAAGCGTCACCGCCAAGCTGAGCAAACTCCCCAATCAGCTTGCGCACTCGTGTGGCCGATAGATGATAACGCGTGGGATGCGCGAGCACCGCTCGACCACCACAAGCATGAATCAGCTCGATACCATGCTGCATCGTCAACGCCTCGATCGCCACATAGGCAGGCTTATTATCTGCCAAATATTTATCAAAGGCTTTTTGGACCGTTTTGACCTCGCCCCGCTCAAACAACACTTGCCCAATATGTGCGCGTCCAACGGCTTGCGGATTACCCCCTGCCTTATCCAGAATGGCTTGCCACAATTCATCAAAATCTATGCTTAGCAGCTCACTGAGCTTTTCGGTGATGCGCTGACCACGTGTGGCCCGACTGTCTTGTAGTTGCTGCAGAGTGGCATGCATCTTTTCGCGATCAGTAAAGTCCAGTCCCAGCACATGAATGATCTTATTAGTAGATTTGTTTTTGCCATAGCCGCCGCTCAACGTATGCTCACAGCTGACTTCCACCCCATTGATCAGCTGTATATCATAAGCATTAGCGGCTTCTCTTGCCTCATCAATGCCCACTAGCGTGTCGTGATCAGTCAATGCCAGTACATTGATGCCCGCTGCGTGCGCGCGCTTTACTACTTCAGTTGGTGCGTAAGTACCATCCGAACAGGTACTGTGACAATGTAAGTCATATTTCATAAGATAAACCTTAATATTTTAAAAAATAAGCGTATAAACAATTTAGTAGTAGATAGTCACTATTCATATTGGTTGCTATTGATTGCTATTATTAATGATAATGTCTGAGCCAACTCTCTGGATTTAGCGACTATTGCTGCTGTATTTGATGGTTATATTTGGTTAGCGCTATGGTCATTGCTCGCAATAAGACCGTATTACTCTGTAGGTGACGTATATCGCAGGATTATCGTGTTGATTGCTTTTTTTTGCGGCAGTAGACGTGTAAACTACCTCATACGTTTTTGTTGGACACAACCTTTGCTATGAAAGCATTATTAGACTTTATCCCTTTGATTGCCTTTTTTATCGCGGCGCGTTATAACGGTATTTTGGCAGCGGCAGGGGCTTTGCTCGTCGCTACTATCATTGTTTATGCCATTCACTTTATTCGCCAAAAAGGCAAGTTTGATAAGCAACAATGGGTCGTCTTACTATTAACCATTTTGTTTTGCGGTGGCACATTGCTGCTGCGTGATGATATCTATCTGCGCTGGAAATCGCCCATTATCAATGGTATTTTTGCGTTGACCTTGTTTGTCAGTGCCGCTATCAATAAGCCATTAATGCAGCTAGCAATGAAAGAAGTATTTACTTTAACACTTAGTGGTTGGAAAAAACTGACCGTTGCTTGGGCACTTTTCTTCGCCCTCATGGCTGTACTCCATTATATTACAGCATTCACCATGTCAGATGAAGCGTGGATTAACTTCAAGACTTATGGCTGGATTCCGATTATGCTGGTATTCGTCGTGGCTCAGTTTGCTGTACTCAAAAAGCATCTCAACCCTGCGCTGACGGACAAAACCACTAAATAACAGTTATGCGCTGATTGCAGCTACTGTCTTATAATTGATAAAACTGCTTTTAGAGCTCAAAGTAATCAGCCGTTAGCGTTATACGATGTATTTCAAATCAATCATTACGTTTTATTATCAACTAAGGAAGTTCCATGTCTTTATTTGTCATTATTGGTCATGATGTGGCTAATAGCAGCGCACAGCGTCTGATTACTCGCGCTGAACATATTGAGCGATTACAGGCGCTAAGTCGTGAAGATCGTCTGGTGATTGCAGGCCCAACGCCGATCGAACATGGCAAGAGCGATATGTCAGGCAGCTTAATCATTGCTGAGTTTGACTCTATCGAGGCGGCACAAGCGTGGGCAAACGATGAGCCTTATTTACGTGATGGCGTTTATAGCCACGTGGATATCAAGCCATTTATCCAAGCATTGCCTGCGCCCACTGATAAAGTAGCTGCATCGTGAGTCAGAAAGTCCTTTATTTGAATACTCGATTCTATAAAAGTAGCTTGGCTAGCCTGCTACTGATGGCAGCAGTATCAGTGCAAGCCGCGCCAACGGCACCCAACGCAGAGGCAGCGAATCCTACAGTAGCCTCTATAAATCAACCTGCTGTAGGCGATGCAGCAACAAGTTCAGCACTAGATATCAATGATACTCTGGCAGCACAGTTGCAACCGTCTACTAAAGCACTGTCCGAGGCCAATCAAGAACTACTCAGCCGTAATGCACAATTGCAACGCCAAGTGAACGACTTGCAGACCCAAGCAAACGTCTTAGTCTATGAGAGCAAAGGTCAGCTGTTTTTGTATGGTGCATTTACCGTTTTGATCAGTTTATTGGTGGGTATTTTTATCTCGTGGCTGGTGTTCGTTCGCCGTGATCGCTGGTAAGCGATGCGCTCTTTATAGATTTAGCCTTTGACCTGCTCTATTCTACGACGTCTCATTGTATTTTGATGAACTTGATTCTGTCATCAACAACATTTTTATTATAGTAAATCATCCTACTAAGAAGTTTCCATGTCTATCGCTCATCACACAAACGCTGAACCATTAAACATTATCACACCTGCCAAGGTTGAGTGGCAAATGGATGATACTGGAAATATGGTGCCAGTGTCTGGTGAGTTCGGCGATGTGTATTTTTCGCATGCGGATGGTCTGGCAGAGACACGTCATGTATTTTTAGCGCACAATCAGCTGCCTGATCGCTTGGTACGTCTCGCACCAAAGCAGTGCTTTACGATTGCTGAATTGGGTTTTGGTACTGGGCTTAACTTCTTAGCGACTTGGCAGTTATGGCGACAGCTGCGCGATACCTACCCACAACTGGCAGATGCCCGCCTACATTTCATTACCACTGAAAAATTCCCGATACCGCTTGCAGATCTGACGCACATACTTGCCCTATGGGGTGAGCGTGCACCCGAGCTTGGTCCATTGATTGAGCCACTTTTGGCGGCATACCCGCCTCTTATCGCAGGCTGTCACCGTTTGGACTTTTCTTATGATAATCTGACGGTCGATATATGGCTTGGGGATGCAGCCCAGAGCCTTAGCAAACTGGCAATAGAGCGCTCTCAGCAGTCTGCGCCTCAGCCTCATATCGATGCGTGGTTTTTGGATGGCTTTGCGCCTTCTTGCAACAGTACCTTGTGGGCTGACAGTATCTTTACACAGATGCAGCGCCTATCGCGTCCGCATACCACCGCCGCTACTTATAGCTGCGCAGGCATCGTAAAGCGCGGGCTCAAGGAACATGGCTTTGCCATCAAAAAGGTAAAAGGTTTTGGTCGAAAGCGAGAAATGCTCACCGCCATCATGACCGATACAAACCATATTGACGTTACTAGTGATAATAAAAGTTGTGATAACGAAAGCCACGATGCGGAGCAGATAACAACAGATAGCACCTTTAATCACACTGCCATCATTGGTGCAGGCGTTTCAGGGTTGCTAACGGCTTGGTCGCTTGCCAATCGCGGCATTGCGGTCACTTTATTAGACAAAACGGCGCCTCTGGCTGGCGCTTCAGGCAACCCTCGAGCATTGCTTGCCCCAAAAATGACGCCAATTCACCACGTTGATGAACATTTGCATACCATCGGTTATCTTTATAGCAGCAGGCTATATCGAGACCTTAATCAGAAAGCCACACAGCTCAATACAGCGCCAGTACTGGAGCCGACTGGAGCGCTTGATTTACTGGTGAAAGCCAATATTGGCACCGAGCAAATCGCAGATTATCCTGATGAGATGGCAACCACCCTACCCCATGAGCAAGCACAGAATATTAGTGGAATAAAAGAGCAAGACTTATCAGAGAACTTATACTTACCACAGTCTGGTTTGGTCAATCCGCAAGCATTGAAAACTATTATATTGACACATCCGCTCATTCGCTTTCAGCAATTAGAAGTGAGTGAGATTAACGAAACTGAACAGCAAGTGTGTATTGAAGGCAGTGATCAAAATCAGGAGACTGTCTCTATTCTTGCTGATCATGTCGTTATTTGCGCCGCCTTTGAGAGTCATCAATTAGATAAGCGTATTTTTGATTGCCGTAAAATTCGTGGTCAGCTGTCTTGGTTTCATCCTAGCCTAGAGCAACTGATAAATTTGCCAAAAATCCCGCTTAAATATAGTGGTTACTGTGCGCTGTTCAATGCACAGACTGGCGATGATAACCTAAACACTGTCACCGCTGGCAAGCCATATCTATTACTAGGGGCAAGTTTTATCCGCAATGATATAGGTACTGACATTCGAGATGAAGAACATCAGATTAGCCGGGACAAGCTCGTTGCTGCCATTCCTGAGATGGAATCTATCATGCCAGCCGATAGTAGCCTGTGGCAAGGGCGCGCTGGCATTCGCACTCAGACACCTGATTATCATCCAATCGTTGGGCAACTAACCAACAGTCAGCGAATTTGGACGATGAGTGCAATGGGTGCAAAAGGTTATGCGTTGGCACCCATCTGCGCTGAAGCGTTAGCGGGTATGCTGCTAGGGTCATTTGCGCCACTATCTAATGCAATGCTCGCACGTCTATCGCCCAATCGTACCCGTTTGCAAACACCGCTCACTTAATATCATTTAGGATGATATTCATGTACATCAAAACAACGCTTTCGACGATTCATATTATCTTGTGATATCTTTATTTAATGTTCATTCCGACAATGAGATAAGCATCATGAGCTATCACCAAACCACCATTACTCTACCTGCCTACGCGCGTGGCATCCATGTCATCACGCCTATCATCGAGGAAGCCATTGCTCAGCTCATACCGTCCAGCGCCAAAGCAGGGCTGGTTCATTTGTTTTTGCAACACACGTCAGCCAGTCTCGCCATTAATGAAAATGCTGACCCAGACGTAAGATTGGACACAGAGGATTGGCTCAATAAAATCGCCCCAGCCGATCAGCCAGAGTACCGCCATACCTTAGAAGGTTCGGATGATCTACCAGCGCATCTTAAAAGCATGATGCTTGGGGTAAGTTTGACCATTCCTCTGATAGATGGTGTCTTGGGTCTAGGTATGTGGCAAGGGGTTTACTTATGTGAGCATAGAGACGTGACTGGATATAGCGGACAGCGCAAGCTGGTTATTACGGTCAATACGTAATAATATAGATTCAACCTGCCACATTGATATAGCGCGCTATTAACGGATAAACCTGATTATGACCACTTTTGTCTTAAAATTACTAAGCTCAACAAACGCTAAGGTTCACTGTCTCAAAGCTTCTGCTCTTTTTTTGAGTTTATTTCTGCTGACTGCCTGTCAAGAAACGCCAGAACCTGAAGCACCTACCGAAACACCATCTGAAACGTCAACGCAGACAACGCCTGTCACCACAAATATCAATGTCAATGAAGCGGCGGATGACAGTATAGAGAATGCTCAGAACCCATCACAGACTGAAGCTAATTCAGAGCGCGATGTGAGCTTGACTGAGTTAGAGCAAGACCTTGGAGGCACTGTCGCTGCACCAAGTAATACTGCTACATCGCCCAATCCAGAACAGGCCATTAAAGGCGCACAAATCACTGATGTCCGTTACAAAAGTGAAGCAGGCGACACCTTATCGGTCGTTTTTGAAACGTCAGCTTCAGGGTTGCTCAATGCCATCGTCACTCGCCCCAACCAGCCAAAAATGACGCTCAGCGCGCCAGAAGGACAAGGTAACAATCCCACTTATCGCTCAGTCGATGGTAGCATCCAACTGGTGAGTCATGCAGGTGGCGGCACCATTGATCTTATCCAAAACAATACCGTCACTAGCTTTGATGCAGTCAGTGCTGAAGCAGAAGTCGTCACTGAATAAGTGCTAATTGCATCCTTTTTGAAAGTCTTATCTTAAATAATTAAAAAGCGGCAAACGTTACTATCGTTGCCGCTTTTTTATCTCTATTTACTGGTCTCTACTCACTCGTATTTACTTAACTTTCTGGTAGATGATTTTATTTATCCAAACCCAGTCGATTGCCCAAAAAGTCCGCCCAACCAGCTTATCGCCGTCCAAATTCCCCAGCCAACAAATACAATCACGATGAGTCCCAACATGTCAGGGATATGCAAGTATAGCCAAGCTACTATTGGATTTCGCCAAAATGCACCAAAGCGGCCTTGCTGCTTGTCTTCTAATGACTGATGTAAAAAAGGCCGATCCATATGCATGGTTTCAGTGATGCCATACTCCTGATGTAAATGCTCGTGTACGATACCCAATGTCTTGCGGCTAGGGCGAATAAAAATATCTAGCAATGTCCCAATGCCGGGCACAATACCGACCACCATATCAATCAGCGCCAGTCTGACCGCAGGTGTCATTTTATCGGCAGGAACACCCAGCTGACGACCCAATATAAAGGCATAACTCGTTAATGCCAGTCCTGCCAAATCCCCTGCGAGAGGAATGGTAGAGAGCGCCGCATCGGCACCCATGCCTTGCTTGGTAAAAGGCACGCGGACAAGAGAATCCATTGTATTAGCAAACTTTGCCAGTTTACGCTCGGTGGCTATCACCTCCTCACGTGTCAGTCCCTGCTCAGCAAGTTTTGCCTGATAATCGACGACTGAGCCATTTGTATCAGAGGATTTCTTTGCTTTAAATCTCGGCAACTTCTTAAAGTTATCCATTTAGAGTCGTCCATATACAAGCAATTGCAACGAGGGCAAAAACATAGCGTCCTACCCAGATATTGGCTAAGAATGCCTGAAAGCAAGCCTGCGCATTGCGACTGGCACACGCGCTGTTTTGCTTAGCAAACATCATCGCCACCAATGCTAATCCGAATACGGGTGTCACGCCTAGCGTTGTTGGGGCAAAGTAATGCCACATAGCCGCGCCCATCATCAGCAAAAATAGCATTTGCAGGATTGAGATAATAATCACATCATAGCGGCCAAATAATATCGCCGTTGATTTGACCCCAATCTTGAGATCATCCTCGCGGTCAGCCATTGCGTACTGCGTGTCATAGGCCACCGTCCAGCACATATAAGCAAAGAATAATAGCCAGCACCAAATATCGGGAGCGCCCTGCACCGCCACATAAGACATCGGTATGGCCCACCCAAACGCCGCCGCCAAAAATACTTGTGGCAGATGGGTATAGCGTTTCATAAAGGGGTAAATAAACGCCAATACAACAGCACCCAGCGACCAATAAAAAACGGCAACGGGTAAGAAAAACAGCAAAATGCCGCTGAGTAATACCAGTACCAAAAATGCAGCAATGGCTTCTTTGCCAGATAGACGTCCATCTGCTAATGGACGACCTTTGGTGCGAGTCACATGACCATCTACTTTACGATCCGCAAAATCATTAATCGCACAACCAGCGGCGCGCATAAATATCGCACCGAGGGCAAATATTACAAATATCTTGAGCGTTGGCAGACCTGCTGTAACTCCTTGCTGCTGGGCTTGGCCCATGGCAGCTAACAGTACGCCCCATAATGTCGGCCATAGTAGCAGCTCAATACCCACTGGTTTATCAAAACGCGTGAGCTGGATATAGGCTTGTAGTTTGTCTTTGAATGTCATGGCTTCTTATTATCGTCAATAAAGAGTGTTATATGCTTTTTTGCTAGGGCGTGTCGCTATTTTAAAAATGGTGATAAACATTTGAATTAGGGACACGCCCTAATCGTTAGATTTGTTTCCATAAGTTATTCGCCTCAATTAGAGAAAATTCAGGATACTGTTTACGTAACGCTTTAATCGCAGGGATTTTATCTTTATGTGCTGCTTGTTCGCAAAAATGCCAATTGCTCTTGTGGACTGCTCAATTCCTTTAAACGTGCTTCAAGCCGAAGAATCTGAGTGCGCAGCATGATATTGACCAACAATAACAATAAGCCTGCACCCATGACCCAAATGATTAGCGTTGACATTTCCTGCTCCTGAATACATGTATTCTAAATACTCAAGCTAATGAATGACGTATGTTTATGCTGATACACTTATTTATCACAAACAGTGGCTATGAAATAATCCTCGAAAAACCGATGTCAGGCAAAATACCCATCAAAGCGCACGGCTTCATTATGCCAGCTTTCACTAACCGGCTCATCGGCAAATAATGGCGCAAATTGTGGCCGCTTGACGATCACGCGACCTTGTCCTTGCGCGCTTCGACTCACAATTGCCTTAGCACTATTTAGCAGTTGGCGCTCTTCCTCTAGCGTTGGTGGACGCGCCAATTGATGCAGCGCTTGCATGTGCTTGCCGACTTTGGCACCTTTACCTGTCTTACTGTCTTGGTAGCTATCCTCTGGAAACATGGGGTCAAGATATACCACATCGACTGCATTGCCATCATTCGATATATCGTCAGCTTTTAGGCTCGCAAAATAACTCAGTGCATCAGTATTGATAATATGTAGACGGCTCATGAGCTTTTGCCAATTAGGCTGCGCATTCATACGCTCTTGTTCTGCAAGTAACAGCAACGCCATTAGCGTCTGCTGCTCAAGCATAATGACTTGTGCGCCAGTACTGGCCAATATCAAACTATCATGGCCAAAGCCGGCCGTGGCATCGATAACATGGCTATCTGCGGTAATCTTTGCTGCTTGCAGTAATAGCTCCGACTTACGACCAGCACTCACCACGCGGCGTTGCATCTTATCCCACTCTGGTGACACGCTCAGTCCATCACTAAGCCACGATAGCTTATCTTTTTCATCAAGCAGCAAAATAAGTTGAGAGGATGTTTGGCTCAGTTGCTGGCGACGTTTTTGTGTTAATTTCTCCGTGGAGAGCTCAGTCTTTAGGACGATTGGTAGTTTATGTTCACTTATCAACGACTGTAGGCGCTCAATCTGTGATTGTTGGTTGTCATTCACATAGAACAATTGGCACTGTACAAGGTCACCTGACTTATTATCTGTGTGATGCAGCACTGTCATAACCATCATCCTTTTTACTTATAACTGCTTACTTTTTACCTATAGCATTACAAGCCATCGTACAAATCTAGCCCGCCATTTGGTAACCAAAGCCCCAAGCCGCAACCAACACGATAACACCCGTGATAATGCGTAACCAAGCAAAAATAGTAAAGTCACGGCGACTCACCCATGCTACAAGCAAGCGAATACAGAGTAGCGCCACGACAAACGACACGATGGTTCCAACACCTAATATCAACCAGTCTTCACGATTGCTCAGTACATCGCCGTGCTTGAGCAGATCTAATAATGTCGCGCCTACAATGACAGGAATACCCAAAAAGAAAGAAAACTCAGCGGAGGCTTTACGCGAGACTCCAAGCCATAGCGACCCAATGATCGTCGATCCTGAGCGTGACGTGCCTGGTATCAGGGCCAGACACTGAAATAGGCCAATCATTAAGGCCGTTTTTATACTGACATCTTCTGCCTCTTTTGCAATGATGGTTTTAGGGCGCTTTTCCACATAGAATATGAGCAGACCACCGATGATGAGCATAATGGCAACGACAATAGGATTAAACAAATAAGCTTTGATTTCATCAGCAAAGGTAAAGCCAACAATCATCACAGGAATGGTCGCGACAATGAGACTGAGTCCCAGCTGCCTAGGATTGGTCATGCCTTCTGCTTTACCTGTTATGAGACCCATCAATGCTTGCCACAGTCTGCCCCAATAGTCATATATCACTGCCAAGATAGCACCAAGCTGTACCACGACCACAAACAAATCGACTTTTTCTTTGGTCCAAAATCCCATCACATCGGCTGATAAAATCAAATACCCCGTGCTGGAGATGGGCAAAAACTCTGTGATACCTTCCACGATACCCATGATGACAGCTTGAACGAATAACAGTATATCCACAATGACTTTCCTAAAAACAGGCCGATTGGCTGTCCTATGTTGACGTTGGTTTTATATTGATTAATGCTTAAAAAATACTCAAAAGCTACGCTTTGCCTTGCTCTTTAAGTGTTTTCCAAGCTTGGTTACGTAGATATTTTGGTAGTGCTTGCGCTGCCTCCGTACCACCATCGTTTGCAAACTGAGCAACACCAAGCTGCCCGATGATAACAGCGTCTGGCCAGACGTCTTCATGGCACACTTGCTGATCATGCAATGCTAATAGCATCGCGCCATTCCCCGCGATAGGGAGATTCAGTGCTGTTTGGCTATCATAATCTAATAGCTGCTCAGTGCTATCACTGCCATAAGCCCGTACTGGCTGCATGATGCTATAAACTAACTCGTCGTCAACTACCAACTCATACTGTCCGAAATAGACTTGCTGCATACGAGCATCAAGGGCGCTGTATAGGTGTGTCAGCCCGTACTGCTGATACGCAGATTGTGCAATCGCTTGTAGGCTAGAGACACCAACACAAGGCAAGTCATGCGCGACAGACAACGCTTGCACCACTGCCGTGTTGATACGAATACCGCTAAACGCACCCGGCCCGCGATTAAATATTAAAGCCTGTATATCAGCAAGACGTAGCTGCGCCTCAGATAGTGCAGCATCAATCATCGGTAAGATCTGCTGAGTTTGCTGACGCTTGCCTGTTTCGGTATGGTTCGACAGTACCTGTCCGCTCGAATCTAAAATCGCGATCGAACACTGATCGAACACGGTATCCATTGCTAAAAACATCACAACCTCGGCTTTTACTTTTGGCGTTCTAAATGGGTTTGTCAGATTTTAATAATTTTTAATAGCCATTTATTATTTATGTACTATCAAAATTTAGACAGAATGAAACAGCGCCTATCATAGCATTTAGGCTAAATGAATTTTATCAATTTCTACGCTTTTCCACACTTTATTCATCTGTACTTATTCATAGCTAACCATAAAAAACCCTAAAGCTTAGGTAGCTTTAGGGCATATATAAAATATTTTCAGTATGCATCACGATGGCTTAGAAGCGTGTTTTAAATTTCTTGGGTGCTTGGTTTTGCATTTTTTGCATTTCTTGCATCTGCTTTTGCATCTCTTCGGTGCTCGGCATATTGTTCGGATCCAGTCCCATTTGCTTGGCCATTTGTTCTGGATTCACGTTTTTAGTGCCTTGCTGACCGCCGCCAAACAATGGGCCACCACCGCCTGCGCTACCACCACCCATGAGGCCTTGCATCGACTTCATCATTTTACTGATGCCTTCAGGCTTTGAGATCATTTTCATCATTTTTGCCATTTGCTTGTGCTGCTTGAGCAAACGGTTAACATCTTGAATCTCACGGCCTGAGCCTGCAGCGATACGGCGCTTACGACTTGGATTAATCTTATCAGGGTTTTTGCGCTCAAACGGCGTCATTGAATTAATCAACGCCTCCATCTCACGTACTTTTTCTTCTGGCTTGGCTTCTTCGACGGCTTTTTGCATGTCTGAGCCGCTCATACCTGGCATCTTATCTAAGAAGCCCGCCATACCGCCCATACTTTTCATCTGCTGGAACTGGGTTAATAGATCCTCAAGGTCAAAATCACCGCCTTTTTGCATCTTTTTCGCCATTTTTTCGGCTTTATCACGGTCGATTTTTTGCTCAACCTCTTCGACCAAACTCAGTACGTCGCCCATACCAAGGATACGCTGGGCAATACGCTCAGGGTGGAATAGCTCTAACTCGCCTAGTTTCTCACCGCGGCCCAGGAACTTAATTGGCTTGCCGGTGATAGCACGTACAGACAGCGCTGCACCGCCTCGTGCATCGCCGTCAGTCTTAGTTAAGATAACACCCGTCAATGGCAATGCATCATTAAAGGCTTTTGCGGTATTGGCGGCATCTTGACCCGTCATTGCATCGACGACGAATAGTGTCTCAGATGGGTTAACCGCCGCCGTTAGCGCCTTAATCTCATCCATCATGGTATCGTCGATATGTAGACGACCTGCCGTATCAATAATAAGGATATCTTGATACTGGATTTTGGCCTCTTCAATCGCACGCTTTGCGATATCGATTGGATTTTCATCCGTGCTTGAGTTCACAAACTTAGCATTTACCTGACCAGCGACTTGCTCAAGCTGTTTGATCGCCGCTGGACGGTAGACGTCGGCCGATACCAGCATGACTTTTTTCTTTTGACGCTCTTGTAGATATTTGGCCAATTTACCAGCTGTGGTCGTTTTACCCGCACCTTGTAGGCCTGCTAATAGATAGACCACGGGCGGTTTGCCTGTCATCTCTAACTGCTGATTGGCACTGCCCATCATCTCGGTCAGCTCGTCGTGTACGATTTTGACAAAGGCTTGACCTGGCGCTAGCTCTTTTAGCACTTCAGCACCAAGCGCTTGCTCTTTGACGCGTTTGACGAAATCACGAGTGACAGGCAGTGCTACGTCAGCTTCTAACAATGCCATACGTACTTCACGCAGGGTGTCTTTGATATTATCTTCAGTCAGTTGTCCAGATCCTACGATATTACGTAGGCTGGACGATAAGCGTTCTGTTAAGGTATCAAACATAAATAACTCTCAATTAAAATGGTTTTCAATTAAATAATACGCAATTAAAATAACTTTCAATAAAATGGTGGCGAATCAAACGATTCAAATGGTTCATCAATACTATTAGGATGGACTATCAAATACTGGGGATGCTCTGATAAAAAATCATATTATCAATACTATAGCATCAACACGGCTCAAAACTTATAGTGGTTTTGCAAAACTTGGCTCTGATATTTATAAGTGACTTACGATATATTTTGCGGATTGCTGCTTTGTCAATCATATTTATAAGCAATAAGTAAGATGATGCTCAACTGGCACCCATTTTATGATAAATTGGACGATTATTCTAATCATTCTGATAATACCACTTTAGCGACACATTGAGCGGCAGTTTATGCTCAGTATAAGATGAGGCTTTTTATCTGTGCACCTTGCATTCTTACTTGCTAGCATGGCTTATGTCTTAGTCAGCCTCCATATTGGTTGGGCGCTGATTCAGGACAAACCTATTCATAAAGGCGTCAGTTTGGGGCTTTTATTGGTAGGGATGGCCGCACATGCGACCTTACTTTATCCATATGTAGTGACGCTTTATGGTCTGAATTTCAATTTGTTCAATATCATTAGCCTGACTAGTTTATTCTTCTTATTCTTTTACCTGCTGTTTTGTCTGTACCGCCCTATTCTGAGCCTTGGTATTTTGGCTGCGCCTACTGCACTAATAGGTATGACCGTCGGCTATACTGGCCGCGCACCCTATCAACCGCTTACTGACGTCAGTGTCGGTCTTGAAACTCATATCCTATTATCGTTAGCGGCCTATTGTGTGCTGTCGATGGCGGCAGTACAAGCGCTATTTTTGCGTCTACAAATTCGCGAGCTCAAGCATCATACCATTCACCGATTTTGGGTCAATAAATTACCCTCATTACAAAGTATGGAGAGCTTATTGTTTGATATGCTCTTGGTAGGCTTTGTGCTGCTTAGTATCGCACTGGGCATCGGGTTTATCTATGTCGAAGATTTGATGGCACAGCATATCGTGCACAAAACAGTATTTAGTCTGCTCTCGTGGTTATTATTTGGTACGTTGCTGCTTGGCAATTGGCGCGCAGGATGGCGAGGCAAACGTGCGGCCAACATCACCATTTATGCTTTTATCCTGCTGGCTATTGGCTTTGTTGGTAGCAAGTTTGTTTTGGAAATGCTGATATAAAATATCACATTATAAAAAAGGCGATCAGTAACTGTTGCTACTGACCGCCTTTCTTACTCAATTTTCTACTGATTTTTTAGTTAAAAACTACGGTCTTGTTGCCTGCCACAATCACACGGTTTTGCACATGCCAATTGACAGCACGTGCCAATACATTGCGCTCGATATCGCGCCCAATCGCCCGCAACTCTGTTACCCCTTGGCGATGGGTCACACGGTGCACGTCTTGCTCAATAATAGGTCCTTGATCCAGCTCAGCAGTCACATAGTGCGCTGTTGCGCCAATCAGCTTGACGCCTTTATCATAAGCCTGACGATAAGGATCTGCACCCACAAACGCAGGCAAGAACGAATGATGGATATTAATCACTTGCATCGGCCAGCGTTTAACGAAATCAGCTGACAATATCTGCATATAACGCGCCAACACTAGTAAGTCATTACCTGCCATCAGCTTATGGATTTGCTCCTCCGCTTCTACCTTATTCTCTTTGGTCACGGGCACATGGTGAAAGGTAATGCCGAAGTTTTCGACCGCTTGGCGCAGGTCTGGATGGTTGCTGACCACACACGTAATATCACAATCGAGCAAGCCACGCTGGTGACGCCATAATAAATCTAATAACGCATGATCAAACTTTGAGACCAAGATACCGACTTTGGTCTTCGTGGCATTGTTATGCAGACGCCAGTCCATGTTATGGCGTTTAGCCACAGTATGCGCAAAGCTGGCTTCAAAGTTATCAATGATATCGCTCAGCCCTGCCAACGCAAATTCCAAACGCATGAAGTACTGCCCGCCCTCATGCGCGGTGGAATACTGATCCAAGGTGATGATATTCGCGCCATAACGATGAATAAATTCAGAGACTGCCTGTACGATACCCGCCTGATCTTTGCATTTGATGAGCAATGTCGCTGTATCGATGGCGCTAGGAATCTGTTTGCTCTGAGAAGCGATGTTTGTTGTACGTGATGATGAAGCCGTTTTGGTATTGTCTGACATAATACGCCCAATATAAAAAATGATGACTTATCGCTGAAAAATTGCTGGCAGCGGAGTAAACCGGTTATTTTAATCTTTTTTGCGATGCTTTGCTGAGCGAGTTGGTTGTTTTTGGTTATTTAGCTATTTGAAAATGCAATGCAAAAACCCCTGACATGTGGTCAAGGGTCTTGAAATATCAACTTTCAATGTTTACCAATATTATTCAACCTTTATAGTTCTAGTAAAACCTGCTCCGTTGCTAACGATTCCTAACGTGGCCCCTAATTCAAAGGCTTGATTGAAGTCTACAATATAACTGTTATAACCTTGCGATTGTGTATTTGGTCCGACACCATTAATCGATACTGCATAGCTTGGCTGATATGGTGAAAGTATCACTTTCGTAGTATCTTTTTCAGCATCGATATTCACGCTCAAGCTATTCACACAGGTTGCATTACCTGGACCAAACGGGCTAGCATCTGCGATCCAAGGGCTGAATAAGGTATCACCAACGATATCCAAGTCACCATCCAAGTATGGTAGCGAATAGTTCAGGCTTTGGGTATTTTCACTACCATTTAAGAAGGTTGATGCATCGAATCTGACTTTTACCCAGTTTGAATAGCGGATAGGATAGCGAACTTGGAAATCAGCACGTCCTTCTGCGTCAGTGATAAAAGAATAGCCGTCATCAGCAAATGTTCCACCAATAATAGCAACTGGGTTAATGGTATCCAGTACACCATTGTTATTTACATCATCGTCGTTATCCAAGATGTAATTATACTCTGGACTGTCTTCACTCGTAATCCAGTTAGACCGTAACAAAATGGCAGATTTTTCAGAGAATGTTTTAGGTTCTGGCGTACTGATGTTACCTTCTCCATCTACTGTATTAGCCCCTTGATACGAAGTGCTACTATCTAGCAGACACACGCGACCTTGTGCGTACTCCACTGCATAAGACTTGATGGATACCTCTTTGTTAGCAACGGCCTGTCCTGAGCCATCCATAACCGATATCGAGCCACGAACTGTGTAGTAGATGTCGTCAGAAGATATTTTATTAGCAAACGTCAATGTCGTATAAACAGCATCTTTTGACACGGTAATAGTAGTGGACTTGCTACCAATATTGTTAGGGTCATTCAATAGTCGAGCGTTGAGAGTCACACCATTGATCGGTGAGCTAGCATTTGCCAAATACACTACACGTGCTTGACCTTTACTATCAGTGATAGCAGTTGCAGCAGACAATCGTCCTGCTGAAGAATCAGAAGCACGGCTAAAGACGACTGTCTGGCCTTCTACAGGCACATCATTTTTATCTTTGACAGTTGCTACAAGCTCGGTACTGCTACCTGGCGTAATCACTGATCTTACCGCTTGGAACAGTATCTTAGCTGGTGTAGTGGCTCTAAAACGCGTATCCACGGTTGTTTGATACTTGAGCTGACCGTTATTCATCTCACCAAGTACCGTCGCCTGCAATACTGCTGTGCCAGCAAGTGCAGAGTTCAGTACGACTGGAACTGTAATAATATTACCTTGAATATTGGCAGCCGTTATCGCTTTGGTCGAGATGACATCATTGTTCGCAAACGTTCCAATCGTTGTTTGTACTTCTAAGAGCTTACCAATAAGTGCATTCGCCTCAGCTACAGAGTTAGTGCGAATCTGTATATTAATATTCTGAGCCATATTAACATCGTAAACATCTTCAATATCGATGAAGCTAATACCCGCTTGCGACACCTTAACCAAATCAATGCTACTGGTACTACGCTGCGTGGTCAGCTCTCGCTCACCCACTGCTCTCACAAAAACACGTAAGTTACCATTGCTATCAAAGCTCAAATCACTTTCGTTGACTGTAAAGCTAGCTTTACCCTCTGAATCGGTGGTCGCGGTTGCATCACTAGCGATAAGGTTGCCGTCAGTATCAATAAGCTCTACTTTAGCATTTGCAATCGCAAGTCCCGTCCCATCAGTTAAAGTAGAAGACAGGGTGGTTGTACTATTATCTTTGAGATTTTTTTCAGATGCTGTAAGGGTGAGTGTTGTGCCAATTGCAGATAAGCTCAGAGACTTTTGTTCACGCACCTGCATATTGACAGTACCATCTATATCATATTGCGGCGTGACGATTTTGGCATTAATCACGACACTATGATTAAGGCGAGCATTGATACTATTAGCTGCTAACAATACACCCACATCAACCCGACCACTACTATCGCTTACAACTGTGCTCGATGTGGTCAATGCTGCTCCGCTTGACTCTAGGTTTTCGATGCTTAACTGTACTGGCACACCTGTGAGAATCCCACCGTTATTATCTGTTACGATGAATGAAGCTTGGGTCTGGTCGCCACCTGTAGTCAATGTTGGCTTATCAGATGACGCGATTAGCTGGTAGCTCTCAATTGTAGACGTATCCACTGCTACAATGTAGTTTTGCTCCAATTTAACATTTTCAGCTGTAGTAGTAGTCGCAGTTAATCGAATACCTGACTCTAGCGTCGCTTGGTTAACATTGGCACCATTTTCAAGAGTCAAATCAAAAGTCGCTACACCATCGCTGTTAGTGACGGCTGTGCCTTGGCTGACTGTCACGCCTGTACCAATAGGGTCGTTGACATTTAGAGTGACGGAACGACCTGCAATACTCTTGTCGTCTTTAGCAACGCGTACGAATACTTTGAAGGTATCCCCTTTGGTGTCAACAACTTTATTTGCGCCAACAGTGAGACTTTCAGTTGTACCTGTTGGTATATTGGTACGGACAGTACTCGTCTGCGTCACAATATTCCCACTACTATCAGCTGCAGATAATGCCACAATAAAACTTGTACCTAATGCAGTCTTTTGGTCTTCGGTTAAGTTGTTTGGTACTGCTAGAGTAAATACAGCCTTACCTGAATCATCAGTAGTCTGACTGCCACCTGTAGCCAGTGTAACGCCCTTACTTGCAATAGAGGCTGGCAGTGCGAGGAATACTTTTTGTCCGCTAATCACATTGCCTTTGTTATCTTTTGCTATCACTTCAACCTGTGTTTCACCACCATTTAGGTTTAAAGCACTTACTGAATTACCCAGTAAAGAGATGGCTGCTGTCATAGACTGAACTTTGACATTGACTTGTTGTTGCTTGCCAGTCAATGTCTCTGTCAAAGTGGCGGTCAATACTTGCTTGCTAAGCGCTTCTTTTTGCTCATCATTCAAGTTATTTGGAACTACAACATTGAAGCTAACCAAACCATTAGCATTTGTACTAGCAGTGATATTTGATGACCCAAGCTGACCATTTACTGTGAGCAGGCTTGCTAATTGTGGATTATCAAATACCAACTTCACTGTCTGATTAGCGACTTGCTCGCCAGATGACTGATTATTTAGCTGTGCTTGGATAATGGCAGTACTACCCACATTGTTTAGGATATATCCTGCTTGATTATCAATATTATTGGTGGCGTTCAAGATATTTAAACTAACGCTAGGCGTAGTGATTTTTACTTTCTGTATTTCTGAATTATAAGAAACGTTGTTTTCAGCATACGTTAGCTGATAGTTGATACCAGTGTTCTTTAAATCCGCTCGCTGTACAGCTGTTAAACCTTTAGGTACGTTAACAGCAAAAATCGCCTCACCATTAAAATCTGTAGTCGCTGTAGTTTGAGTGACTGTAACACCGTACTCTAGTGCTTTTGCACCTAGCTGGATAGTGACTGTTTTGTCTCTGACCGGCTGAGCAGTATTCTCTTTAGAGGTCAATCTCACACCAATATTACCGCTACCGCCCAACTCACTAATTTCTGGCGTTGTGATAGAAGCGAACTGTATACTGGTTGCTGGCTGCTCAACGTTTACTTTCTGAATAATTTTGGACTGAGTACCATCTTCATCAGTCAGTACTGCAGTGTAGGCAATACCTGTTTTAATTAATTGATCACGCTGTGCTTGGGTTAGGTTTTGACTAATACGAACGGTAAACTCTGCCACGCCATTGCTATTTGTGGTTTGTTCGTTACCTTGAATGGTAATACCTGTCGTAAAGCCTTCGTTAATAACAAGCTTGACTGTGCGTCCTACAGCAGCGCTGCCATCTTTACGCTTACCTAGAATTTGCAACTTAAACTGCTCATCTAGTATATTCGCAATTGCAGGTACGCTTTGCGCAGTCAATGTAATATCGCTTTGTCCGATATCTGCCCCTATACGGATACTTTCACTGCTGGCAGTACTTGGTACTCCCGACGCTTCTGTTATATTTGCAGACAATACAAAACTACCTGCCTTTTCAAGCTGGGCTTTTTGTGACACAGTCAAGTTATTAGGCACCCGTACCGTATAGCTAACTTCACCTTTAGCATTGGTTGTCTGTTCTGAGTTGTTCTCTAGAGTTAGTAGACCTGCATCAGCTAGGATTTTTGGTAAACTTGCTATTACTTTTTGCCCTGCAACTACACCACCGCGGCTATCATTGACACGGAAGCTGATCACTGCACTGCCACCTGAACTCGATAGCTCTTTTTTGCTGCTTTCGTTAAAGTTAATTTTGTATTTCGCAGTTGGAACAATAACTACGCTAGAAGAGCTTACTGTTGCTGTCGAACGGTTTGGTTCTGTGAGCACGACAGTGTAGCTAATACCCTTTTCTGCAAGCTCTTGACGTTCATCGGCACTCAACGCCGATGATATAGTTAATGCTACTGTCGCTTGACCATTGGCATCTAATACTAACTGTTCATTTGCTAGGCTGACACCTTCAAAGGCATCATTTAGCTTGATTGTTGCCTTTGCACCATTAATTTGAGTCGACACATTTGTATTTTTAGGTGAGGCAGTGATAGTAAGCTGCTGTGTATCACCATAAGCGCTAAGCTGCGTTGAATTTCCTGAAACTTTTAAATCATAGTCTGAAACAGGTAATGCAACAGGGAGCTTGCCAGATATGAGCTTAGTGGCCCCACTATTTTCTTTGATATTGATAGCATATACGATACCTTGAAGCAGTTTATTACGAGTCGCTGCAGGCAAATTGCTATCGATCTTAAGATTAAAAGTAGCAACACCTTTGGCATCAGTCATTTGGCTAGCAGTATCGACAGAGACACCCTCTATCTGAGCGAGTCCGAGACCAACCTCAACATCAGGAGCCAGCGCCCCTTTTTCATTTTTCAGCTGCACACTGATTACTGCCGTGTCGCCATAAGGGTTCAGCTTATTATTAGAGACAGAGCTGGTATCAAGACTTTGAGTAACACTCAGTTTACTTTCAGTGACCTGAGTACCATCTCCACTTCCCTCTCTACTAACAGAAACTTTTAACTCCTGCGGTGCAACAGCTGTGCCATCGGCTTTATTAGCAGTAGCTATTAATGTAAAGCCGTTTGCAATTAACATCTCTTTATCTAAGACTGCCTGCGGATTCAGCTTTAGTGTATATACAGCATTACCATTGCTATCAGTCACTTGAGTACTTTGACCTTCAATAGTGATACCATTAGTTTCAGAATTCACTACTTTCAATGTAACTGCTTTGCCGATCATTGCACCACCTGAGCCCACCTCAGCAGCTTTTACTGTTACATTAAAAATAGCCTGCTCATCAGATAGCTCGATGATAGTAGGCGATGTGCTAAGCTTCTGTAAAAAGAAATCAGGTTCAACTTCTGGTGTCTGCTCACCGCCACTATCACTACCATTATTTTCGTCAGGCTGCTCAGGGCCCAAATCAGGCTCTGGCGCAACCGTATCCGTGCCCCCACCACCACAACCCGCCAAGGCCAATGATAAGGTTAGCGCTGTCAGTTGAAACAATTTAGAGGTAGGTAGCGAGGGATATGACATGTTTTTGACTCCGCATGAGCAGTGATTTATGAAGCAAATAGGCAGAAAACCATTACACAGAATTAAATAAGATTGGTAATGATACTTAGATTTACAGTGATACCGATGTATTAATAGTTTGTATTAAATATATAACAGCAACTTTACTGATTTTTGTTATAACTTACAACTAGAAATTAATCTTTACTATTAAACAATCAACAACATAGCACGCTCATTTCAGGGTATAATATCTCTCCTTTAAACCAACAACTATCATAAAAATATTTGAGTATTCGTCTGTTTTATGGTATAAATGTCGGCTTTAAAATTTTCTGAATTGGTCAGCCTGTTATTTGCCTTTAGATAACAGCAAAACCAGCTCAACCTTCATATAGTTTTGTTTGGTGCAAAGCTGCCGCTTGCTGTGTCCATGCCGCATAAACGTGCAACTTGCCCAGACTGGTATGAGAAAAACTCATGCCTCATAGATTAGGAGTTCGCCATGTCTCGAGTTTGCCAAGTGACTGGAAAGCGCCCTATGGTGGGTAATAATGTTTCGCATGCAAACAACAAAACCCGTCGTCGCTTTCTACCAAACCTTCACAACCATCGTTTTTGGGTAGAGTCTGAAAACCGCTTTGTACGTCTACGTGTGTCTACTAAAGGTATGCGCATCATTGACAAACTTGGTATCGATAAAGTGTTAGCGGATCTACGCGCACAAGGTCAAAAAGTTTAAGTTAAAAATAGCAGCTGAGTGATGACTCTCATTATTTAGCTGCTGTTTTGCTACATTAGCTGTGGCAACTTGCTCTTTGAGACACGTACCTATCGTTTGAAGACCCCTCATTTACAGGAAAGCTATCATGAGAGATAAAATTAAATTAGTATCAACAGCTGGTACTGGGTATTACTACACCACTACTAAAAACAAGCGCACTATGCCTGGCAAAATGGAAATCAAAAAGTTTGATCCAAAAGTACGCCAGCACGTGATCTTTAAAGAAGCTAAAATCAAATAATCTTCATTTTATCAATGGTATTATTTGAACAAAAAAAGGGTTTATCAATGGATAAACCCTTTTTTTATGTTTGTATATTTAGCTATCTTCAGCTCACTAATAACTAGATCAACTGTAGTGCGTTGGTTCTTTATCATATACATGCGCATGCCACTTACTCATTTGCTTTTGCATAATGACCTGAATCGCAGCATGAATCATGTGTTGACCAATCACTTGAGTGTCACTACCAAGTAGCTCTTTTAGCTTGTCAGAAAAGTCGATAGTCATCAGCGGCGCTTCATCTTGCTCGGCATCACGCAACAACAATCTACCATCATCTGCTTCCACTAACTCTAAGGTGGTTTCTTTGGCAAACCCTGCAAACTGATCGCTACTTTCGTTGTCTACTTCTATATCATTATCGATATCATATGGCATTAATATGTTCCTTATTATCCCGTTTAGTACTGGTAGAGAAACTAGTGATTGCAAAGCCGTTATTTATTGAAAACAAACGCATTCGGCAAATCTATCATCTTACAGTAACGCGGGTAAATCTGTCTTACTCATACAATGGACGCTTTAACACTAGAATTCAAGGGCTATCACATCAGTCTTCACTATAAAAAACTTGGATGCCTTGCAATAAGGACACATTAGCGCCAATAGCGCAGTTTCGCTAACGTAAATAAGAAAGCAACGAACATCCCAAGGTAATAGACCAGTTTTAGCTCAAGGGTGGGATCGCGGTATTTAAAAGGCAGAGCAACAGTCGCCGTTGCAGTCGGAAGTATCAATAGCATCAGCAGCCAGTTCTCAATCACATTGAGCCAACCCTGTAAATCCGTCCCGTTACGCAGTGAAGCGAGCCCCATCAAAAGACAAGCTATGATTAAGCTGGTAAATAAGCCATTTGGTAAATCTTTTGGATAGATAATTTTGGCAATACTGGCCGGTACAATTCGCATATAAAATTCCAGCCATGCACATAGAACATGGCTTAATGATTAAAAAGTATAAAATAGCACGTCACAATGCAAGCATAAAAAAGCACTATATTTATAGCAAAACCCTTTAACTATAAGTGCCCATCAGCCATAACATCGATACACAAGAAGTCAAATAGCCCAAACTAATGGCATTCCAGCTCTCGATATGCAGTCCTTTAACCTTGTTGACTATACGAGAACCTACCCAAAAAAACAGCGGAATACCTAACATGAACGCAGGCACAATGACCGCAGCATGGCGCAACACTGTTCCGACATCATCACCCACCATCAAACGAAAGCCATAACCTGCCAAGCTCAGTACCAGCGCAAATATAGCCATGCCAATGGTAATACCTTTGGGCACCAAGCTACGTTGTGTCTCACTTTTCGGTGTCTGATCAGTATGTTTCATCGTCTCAGAAGGTTTCAATGAGTTGGTAGAATGTTTGTTGTCCATGATTCACCTTTACATGACTGGCCACTGCGCACAATTGCAAATGATATGGCCTACTTCAATACTGTTTTTTGGTCGCCAACACCGTTTATCGATCATGTCACAATATGCAGATTAGCTATTATTGGCTAAAGCCAACTCTGCGCGCATCTCATCAATAGCCGCTTTATAGTCTTTTTGGTTGAATATCGCAGACCCAGCGACAAACATGTCAGCCCCTGCTTCAGCAATCGCACGAATGTTGCTGGCTTTGACACCGCCATCTACTTCTAATCTGATATCTCGACCACTGGTGATGATACGCTGACGTACCTGACGTATTTTGTCTAATGTGTTATCGATAAACGACTGACCGCCAAAACCAGGGTTAACACTCATCAATAAAATTTGATCCACTTTATCCATCACACAATCTAGATGGTGTAACGATGTGGCAGGATTGAGTACCAAACCGCACTCTGCCCCACCATCTTTGATAAGCTGAAGAGAGCGATCAACGTGATGACTGGCTTCTGGATGAAAGGTGATGATACTTGCCCCCGCTTCCAAAAACTGCTCAATCATACTATCGACAGGTGATACCATCAAATGGACATCAATTGGCGCCTCCACACCATAGTCACGCAGCGCCTTACAAATCATGCTACCAAACGTCAAATTGGGTACGTAATGGTTGTCCATGACATCAAAATGAATCACATCAGCACCCGACTCTATTACCTTCTCCACTTCTTCGCCCAACCGCGCAAAGTCAGCTGAGAGTATCGATGGGGCAATAAGATAAGGTCTAGCAGGACTGTTCATAATTGGGCTACCTAATTCATGTTTATATAAGATATGGATAGATTAAAAGAAAATTCTAATTGGCTCACATATGCTGCGAGCCTTTGACATATTGATACTAAATACTTAGTTGTTTAGCGCTGCTTGTATTGGGTCTTACAATAAGCACGACCAACTTCGAAAGAGCGCTTTGCCTCATGCTTGGTAGCACGATTACTCACGCGCTTGCGGCATAAACGAAAAGATGATGGCTTTAGCTCTTGGCGCATGAGCTTGATAACCGCAGTCTCATCGAGACCATAGCTATGCTCTATCGCACCGAATGGCGTTCTGTCTTCCCATGCCATCTCTATCACGCGAGATATTTGCGTCTCATCAAGTACTCTCTCACCTGCATCGTTGACGGTTTTTGCGATATACTCTTTTGCTTTCGCTTCGGATACGTGGTCACTATCGACATCATGTTGCTTTTTTGCCAAAGCAGCGTCCATATCCGCTTGCATCGTTGCCCTTGTAGAGCGTGCATCTACTGATTTATCTTTCACGTTGGAAGCTGTCAAAACTTGATAACCTGCCATAAAAATCACCTTTTGAGCAGGAATGAGATAGCGAAAAACATATCACGGTCATCTGAATGACCTCTTAGCTCATTTGAGCCATATGCCAATGATGTTCGATATGATCATTAATCACCGTTTGGATAAAATAATAGCTGTGGTCATGCCCCGCTTGATAGCGTAATGTTAAGGGCTGTTCGGCTTTTGCACAAGCGTCTTGTAGTTTAGAAGTCTGTAGCTGACCTTCTGCTAAGAAATTATCAGCCGCGCCTTGATCAACCAAAATGCTCGCATACTGCTGACCCACTTTTTCGATCATCTGCGCCGCATCGGCTTGTACCCATAGAGACTTATCATCACCGAAGTACTCTGTATAGGCAGCTTGTCCCCAAGCAGACTCACTGGCGGCACACACTGGCGATAACGCCGATACGCTGACAAACTTACTTGGGAACTTAAATCCTAGTAATAACGCGCCGTGCCCACCCATCGAGTGCCCTGTAATACCGATGCTATCGATAGGAAACTCTGAGCGTAATAAGTCATATAGCTCATCAACGATGTAACTTTGCATATTGAAGTTGTCTGACCACGGTGCTTGAGTGGCATCAACATAATAGCTTGCACCTTGACCAACAAAATAGCGCTCATCATTTGGTACATCGCTGTCTTCACTACTTCTAGGCGAAGTATCAGGTGCGATAAGTATCATACCAAGCTCGCTACATTTTTGTTGAAAATGACCTTTATGCGTCACATTGTCCGCGTTACACGTCAGACCCGATAGATATAATATCGCAGGACAACGTCGTCCAGCCAAGGCCTCATCAGGTAGATAAATACTAAACGTCATAGAGGTTTTGGTAGACGTCGATTCGTGACTATAATAATGCTGCTCACCATTAAAACAGCGATTTACACTTTTTTGGGTAAGCTGTTTATGGTTAGACAAACTATGACTATAAGAATTCTGCATGAGTGATATCCTTTTTATTCAAAAAACCAACGATGGCGTTTAATAAGTACTCGTTATTTGATACTAGCATTTGCCAGTTACTAGATCATTTCTCATATTTATTCGGCAGCTGCATCTACTTCGCCTACCGATAGATTAGCAGTAGTTTCAGGTAAAGCATTGACGGTCGTAGAAGCAGTATTATTCGTAAGACTTGCAACTGAAGGTCGCGCTTTATCAAACAGCACTTGCTCAAATGCAGGTAAGGCGGTTTCCATCAAACTGCCGATTACCATCTGCGGCTCTGATGGCTCAAACCCCATTGCGCTCTCACGCTCATTGACACGTATACGAGCATCCTTAAAAGCCGACTCAAAACTGGTATTTCCTCTCAAGCTTTCAGCAAAAAATGCTTGACCAAAATACGTCATCTCAGCCGTATTGGTACAACCAAAAGATGCTTTGTCAGCGGCTGATGCCGTTATCACCACTGTAGTCGGAGACGCTAGTTCATCGATGAATGAACCCGAATAACAAGAAGATACCACAATCACACGCCAGCGAATACCCGAGGCATCCAGTGCTTCACGAAGCCATGCAGCATCTAGATTGTCCATCGCGATTGGCGGATTCGCTAACTGAACGATATCCTCGTTACCATGTGAAGATAGCGTCAAAAACAACACATCTTCGTCAGCATTCATCTGCTGACCGATTTTTTTCAAGCCGCGTAGGATGCTGGTTTTGGTCGCAATTGGCTCGTCCATCCAACTATACGTATTATTAATCAAAGACAACGAGTGCCCGCTGGTCCCAAAACGCACATCAAACAGCTCACGCACTTTATTGATCTCAGAACGAAAGACGTTTTGACCAGAGAACCCTGCCACACCCATAAAGTACCAGTCGGTTTTGCCATCGATACTTGGGTCTATACTATTTAATGCTTGCTGTAATAAACGGGGCTGCTCATATAGTGCCGCCTCTTCCAACACAGGCTCTACTGGAATTTGCTTAAATATAGGCTGATCAGCGACATTGCGCTGCCAGATCGTCAACAATGCCACCGCCCCAACCAATATGATGATTCGCTCCCACCATGGTATACGCAGGCGACGAGAAAAAATCCATAGCAAAGAAAGCGTCTGCCATAAAAACAATACCAAAAATAGTATGGGTAAAAACGAGTAACTCCACTCAGGTAACCAGCCATAGCTACCAAAAAACTGTACCAAGCTCTGCAATAATGCAGATAAGGTATCAGCAACCAACCAAAGAACGACGGGCACAAAAACCAGTGTCTGATTGCTGGCTCGCCGTGCCAAAATAATACCGCTTAATAAAATAATCATCGGCCAGATCAAATAACTGACCAGCCCCTGCTCATTGAATATACTACCACTTTCAGCCGCCAACCACGAAAATAGGACGTTACTACCAAGTGCCAATAAGGCAAATACAGCAAACTGCATAAAGGTGGGCTTTACCCAAGAAAACGCCCGAGTTGAACCCACCAACATCCACAAAGTTGCGATAATATTGGCAGCGAAATTAAGCGAAAAACGCTGGAGCGATACGGTTTTTAACGACGTAAGTGACAAAGACTTAGACCTCTAGCCAGTCGAGAAAAATAAAATGACCCAATGATAACTATCATGATGTCGTCGCCGCTTGATGTAATCGACTTACGATTTTTTCACGGCTGTAGACATCTATTTATATTGAATTCACGATGGAATGTTTATCGAAGATGACTAGCATTAACCAATAGTTTAGCTCGCTAATCTATCGCGATTGTAACGGATTGTCGGTCAAGAGGATAAGGATGATTTGTAAAATTCATTCAAATATGACCATAAACCTCAATAAAAAAGGAGGCCTTGCAGACAAGACCTCCTTTTACATCAATTACCAGACATTATCTCATCAATAGCTCATTAACGCGCTTTAGATAAGCGGCTGGATCCTCTAACTGCCCGCCATCTGCTAACAACGCTTGATCAAAAATGACTTGCGCCAAATCATCAAACTGCTCGCTGCTCTCAAGCTTCTTAATGAGTGGATGATCAGGATTGACCTCTAGCGTTGGCTTACTTGCTGGTACATCCTGACCCATTTGCTGTAGCATCTGAATCATTTGCGGTGATAGCTCACCTTCACCAACGACTAAGCAAGCAGGGCTATCAACCAAACGTGTTGAAACCTTAACATCTTTAGCACGCTCGCCTAACGCAGTTTTAAGCTTATCAACGACAGGCTTTAGGGTTTCTTCGGCTTTCTCGGCTTCGGCTTTTTCTGCTTCATCCTGCAAATCGCCTAGATCTACGGCACCTTTGGCAATGTTTTGCAGCGGTGTGTCATCGAATGAGGTTAAGAAGTTCATTGCCCATTCGTCAACACGGCTGGTCATCAAAATAACTTCGATGCCTTTTTTCTTAAACAGCTCAAGTTGCGGACTGTTTTTTGCTGCAGCTAGATTATCAGCCGTTAAATAATAGATGGCTTTTTGCCCATCTTTCATACGGCCTTTATAGTCTTCAAAGCTGGTCTCAAGGCCATCTTGGGTGCTGGTGGCATAACGCAATAGCTTAGCAATACGTTCTTTATTACCGGCGTCTTCACCCAAGCCCTCTTTGATGACATCGCCGAACTCTGCATAGAACTGGGCAAATTTTTCTTGCTTGTCACTGTCTTCGCTATTGGCAAGGCTGGCCAGCAAAGTCAAGATACGGCGGGCGTTACCATCACGAATAGATTTTACATCGCGCGACTCTTGTAATAGCTCACGGCTCACGTTCAGTGGCAAGTCTGCTGAATCGATCACCCCTTTCACAAAACGCAAATACATCGGTAATAGCTGCTCAGCATCATCCATAATAAAGACGCGCTTCACATAAAGCTTTAGACCGTGCTGCTGCTCGCGAGTGTATAGATCCATCGGGGCTTTTTTAGGGATATATAAAAGCTGCGTGTACTGTACGCGGCCCTCGACACGGTTGTGCGTCCACGTAAGCGGCGCGTCCATGTCATAAGTGATGTTTTTGTAAAAATCAACATACTCATCATCGTCGATTTCAGAGCTTGAGCGTGTCCATAGCGCACTGGCTTTATTGATGGTTTCCCACTCATCCGTCAGTACCATCTCGCCACCAGTAGGCGTGTCATCATTTTCGTCATCGACGACATCTTCTTGCCAGATCTCTTTACGCATCTGAATGGGCAGACTGATATGGTCAGAGTATTTATTGACCAAGCGCTTGATCTTGCTGCGGTCTAGGTAGTTATCTTCGCCCTCGCTATATTCTTCTTTTAGGTGCAAAGTGATCGCGGTACCGCGCGTGTCTTTGGTAATAGGCTCAACCGTAAAGCTACCAGTACCATCTGATACCCAGCGCACGCCTTTATCAGCAGGCTCACCCGCTTTACGTGATTCAACACTGATGGTGTCAGCCACGATAAAACCTGAGTAAAAACCAACACCGAATTGACCAATTAATTGTCCGTCTTGTTTTTGTGATTCAGACAATTTGTCTAAAAACGCTTTGGTGCCTGATTTGGCGATGGTACCTAAGTTTTCGATGGCATCGGTTTCATTCATCCCAATACCGTTATCAGTAAAGGTAATAGTTTTGGCGTCTTCATCGACGGCGATACGGATTTTTAATTCGCCATCGTCTTCATAAAGGCTATCATCATTGGTGGCTTCAAAGCGCAGCTTATCGCAAGCATCCGACGCGTTAGAGACGAGCTCACGGACAAAAATATCAGCGTTAGAATATAGTGAATGCGTGACCAAGTGCAGTAGCTGGGCGACTTCTGCTTCAAACGTATGTTTTTTTAATTCTGGATTCAGACCTTCAGCTTGAGTTGCTTCACTCATAAAAACTCCTTTAAATTCTATGAAAGACCTATTATCAGATAACGATATACTCACTAAGACCGCTCTCATAATGTTAGAGACCCTGCCGTATGTGATACCGTTAAACTGTCTATACTAATAGGGTCATTGAGAAAAAATTCAAGCTCAAAAGCCCTATTCAATAAAAAACACCGCGCTTGTTTATCAAGGCGGCGTTCTGGTATCAGTCATTTTTTAGCGCAAGAACAAAAGCTAACCACTATTCTGAATAAGCCTCTATTAATAACTCCCAAATAGTCGTCAGTTTTTTGGAAAATTGAGTATATGCTTTCATAGTCACCTCTATGTCGATTGATATCGTCTGGTTGGTAATATCGTCTTATTAGCTACTATTAAAACCATTTCTCCAATATTTGTATAATTAATTGATTACAACATATCGTTTCGTTTTCCAAAATTACTAGACAGTTGATTCTTTCTCTTTTAACGTGGCATCGGGCGGATGGTCAGTATTTGCTCGCTACGACCAAAGGGACCATGCACATCGTGGAGCACAGCACTGGTCAGCCCGATACCATCAGCGCCATACTGCTGTACCGCCTCGATACCGAGCCAGCGACCTTTAGGGACACGGTGCATATGGATTTGCAGGTCTGTATTGGGAAACATCCACTCTAGTTTTGACAGACCTAAACCCAGTCTTGGTACCACGCCATTGGCCGTATCGACCATGCCCAGCAGATGCACCATATCATCAGTGGGTACGCCCTCTACCATCTCGACATCGTTGGTTATCCAAACCATGCCGCGACCTTCTCGGCGATCTGGAGCGGCCACCAAGCGCACACTTTCGATAAAGCCGCCCGGCCAGCCTTTCATGTCTTCCCAAACGGGCAACTCTTCAGGTTTGTATTTTGCTGGTTGATCTTCAAGTCCAGCAATCTCACTAGTATCTTGCGTAATCAGTCGCCATGCTCTTGCAATAATGGCATCTCGACCACGGCTACTCATAACCGCTTCAATCAATTCAATGGTTTTACCTGGTCGGATGCAGCGAGTAGTAATGGTAAAGTCATCGAGCGGTATCAGGCCTAAAATATCAAGACTGACACGAGCAATACGGGTATTGGCTTGCGGCGCAAAGTTATTAATCTCAGCTGTCAGAAGACCTGTCGCTGGTGCCATATGCTGCTCATGCTCATTCCAAGCGCCTTGTGCATGCTTGGTTGGCTGGTAATGCGCCAGACTAACTCCGTCTTCTGGCTGTTCGCGTTTAATAAATTTGTAATAAGCAGTCATAACTATTCTCTATTTCCTATATTTGGCATTTTCACCTATATTTTTTATTTATGCTTGTATTTTCTATTTATGGGTAAGCTCTTGTTTTCTTAGTATGAGAATACCGCGAGCTTTTTGTATGAAGAACAGTAAGCAAATCATTATGACTGCGAGAACAGCGTAAAGAACGCTTTTTTCTGCCATAAACTTCATGATATTCATAAACAGTACAAAGACCACTGCCACCATGACAAGCATATTGAGTTTCAGTTGCTTATTCACTTCAGCGAGCGTGGCTTCTGCCAATACAAATCTGGCTTTTGGTTCTTTCATGCGAGCTTATCCATATAAATGATGATTCATACAAATACGAGGGCGTGTCCTAATTACTTACCAACTTGGGTGACAGGAATCCGCAAGGCTTTCGGCAGACTAAACGTTACGTTTTCTTCAATACCAGATAGCTCACTAGGCAGATCGCCCCCCCAGTCCTGCAACTGTTGTAACACTTCTTGGATCAGCACTTCAGGCGCGGATGCGCCAGCGGTCACGCCGATACTCTGCACACCATCCAACCAACGCTTATCCATCTCACTAGCGTTATCAATTAAATATGCACGGCAATTCATACGCTCAGCAAGCTCGCGCAGACGATTAGAGTTTGAAGAGTTTGGCGAGCCGACGACTAAAACGACTTCGCAGCGACTGGCCAAATCTTTTACCGCATCTTGGCGGTTTTGGGTGGCATAACAGATGTCGTCTTTACGGGGACCTTGAATACTAGGGAACTTTTCACGCAGTGCATCGATAACACGAGCCGTATCATCCATCGACAGGGTTGTTTGAGTCACAAAAGCCAAGCGTTCGGCATTTTCCACAGTGAGAGCAGCAACATCAGCTTCGTCTTCCACTAAATGGATTTGCCCACCGTTTTTTGCATTGAATCGACCCATCGTGCCTTCTACTTCTGGATGTCCGGCATGTCCTATCAACACGGCATCCATACCGTCTTGTGCAAATTTTGCCACTTCAATGTGTACTTTAGTGACCAAAGGGCAAGTGGCATCAAATACGGTAATATCACGGCGACCAGCTTCATCTTCGACTGCTTTAGAGACGCCGTGAGCAGAGAAAATCACCACAGACCCATCCGGTACTTCGTGAAGCTCTTCGACGAATACCGCGCCCCGATTGGCCAAATCCGACACCACAAATTTATTATGTACAACTTCATGACGGACATAGATGGGTGGCTCAAAACGTATTAGTGCTTCATTAACAATCGCAATCGCACGGTCCACACCAGCACAAAACCCACGGGGATTGGCAAGATAAATTTGCATAAAAAGGCCTATCGTCGGATAATTTATATCTAAAGCTTATGTATAAAAGCTTTGATTCAAAAGTTGGGGCAAAATCAATGCTCTACTTTAGCATAATTTGATTTTATTGCCCTCAAAAATAGCAGCGCACTCATTGCAATATGTCAGGTGCAAACATCAACATGCTAGCTACATATTGCAAAACCCACTTTATCTCATATAAAAGCAGTTTATAATGACGCAACTACGATGATTTCTATCGCCATACATGATGGCGTTTTTTCTTTTTTCCAGTCTCTACCACTGACTGAATCGTCTTTTAGTCTGTTACTAAGACGCATTTTACTAGCACATATTCCATTAGGATAAATTGTATGACAGGTTCATTATTTATTGTTACTGCCGCCTCAGGTACGGGCAAGACCTCACTGGTTAAGCAATTACTTGCTACGACCAACGACTTAACGGTCAGTATCTCACATACGACTCGCACCCCGCGCCCAGGCGAGATTGATGGTCAGCACTATCATTTCACAGATACTGATAGTTTTACCAATGGTATCAATGCGGGTCTATTTTTAGAGCATGCAGAAGTATTTGGTAACTATTATGGCACGTCAGAGAAAAGCGTACGCACCCAACTAGCAGCGGGGATTGACGTTATCTTGGAGATTGACTGGCAAGGGGCGACGCAAATCAGAGAAATCTTTGCCGATGCCATTATGATTTTTATTCTACCACCCAGCATTGCTACATTGCGCCAACGTCTCTCAACCCGTGCGCAGGATTCTGTAGAAGTGATAGAGCGCCGTCTAGCTGGCGCGGTCACCGAAATGGCACAATACGTAAATGCTGACTATGTCGTGATCAATGATAATTTTGATGTAGCCTTAGCTGAGCTAAAAGCGATTATCGTGGCGGATAGACAAACCCTTAGCCGTCAGCAGCAGCGTTATCATCGCACGATTAGCAACTTGCTAAATAAGCAAGTAGAAGAGTAAACTAGGCTACAATGCTCGTCAGGTGCTTATCTAACAAGTAGATATAAAAAGCAACTACGCGACTTGGCAAAAAATGCTATAATATTTAGCTATCCCCTTTTATGTATTTGATATTATTTTTATTGAGTGGCGGGCAAGGTCCGTGGCTAATAAAAACAACCGAGGTAGCTATTTATGGCACGAGTAACGATTGAAGATTGTTTGGATAATGTTGATAATCGCTTTGAGCTAATTTTGGCCGCAAGCAAACGCGCCCGTCAATTGGCCAAAGGTATTGCCGAGCCGTTGGTTGATGTCGATAATGACAAGCCTACAGTATTGGCGTTACGTGAAATTGCCGCTGGAAAAATCACCCGCGACATTCTAAATCAACCAGAGCATAACTTTGCAACGAGCTCATTAGATTTAGCATTGTCAGGCGATCATAGCTTCTAAAAAGCTATTTTTGATAAGGTTTGTTTTGCCAAGTCTTTGAAGCTGATAATGGCTTTATAAGATAAACATAACTTTATTGATAACAAAAACCACAGCATAGGCTGTGGTTTTTTGGTTGTAACTGTATTGTATTTGCTGTTTTGATAGCCATTTATCTATCAAAATAGCCCACTGAGTCAAATTTTTTCATCGCCTACTCGCTTATCAGTTGACATTGAATGCGATTTGCGATTAATTAGAGAATGGCCTATCCCTACTTAAGTTTCGTATGGTTGGTCAATATTCAGTCACCATTCACTGCTTACTTCAATCCATAATCAAGTCAGTCATGGACAATAGGATCGTCATTTATGAGTCAAACCCTACCCAAACTCAGTCATCATCTCGTCGATGACGCTCAATATAACTTGCTGCGTTCAGTCGGTTATCTCACTGCTGCTGAGCGCCGTGACATTGTTGATGCCTGTGAGTTCGGTGATATTGCGCACATTAAAGACAAGCGTAAATCAGGGGAACCTTATATCACTCACCCTATCGCAGTGGCTGAGATACTGGCGGGCTTTCGCTTAGATCGAGATACCATTATTGCAGCGATTTTGCATGATACGGTCGAAGACACCGACGTGAGTGACGAGCAGCTCGAGCAGCGTTACGGCAAGATAGTGGCTAGGCTGGTCGATGGTGTGACAAAACTAAAATCCTCCTCTCACAATAAGCAGCAAAACAAAGCCGCGACCTTTCACAAAATTTTAACAGCCACACTCGCAGATCCACGGGTACTTATTATTAAGCTTGCGGACCGCCTGCATAATATGTCCACGCTTGATGCCGTGCGCCCTGAAAAACAACGTACGACAGCACAAGAAACGTTAGATTTTTATGTGCCATTTGCACGCTTGATGGGTCTTAATGATATCGCCGATTATATTGAGGTGCTGTGTTATCGTAACCTTGATTCTGATATGTACAACAAGATATCTGATAAGCTGCTACAGCATGGACTTGGGCGTAATTTCCAAAGAGAAGCCATTCATCGTTATCTGAGTATCGTGCTTAATAATTTGGGGCTCAACGGACTGGTCAAAGTGTTAGACAATCGTGTGGTCATTTACCGTCAGTTTTTCCGCAATCGCGGAGAAATTAACACGCTGCTACGTCACTATGCATTTGAGATTGTCCTCGATAATATCGAAGCTTGTGACAAGTTGGCGTATTATCTTATTAAAAAGTATCAAATTGATGATACGCACATTGCTGATAATATTCGCAGGCCGTTACCAGGTGGCAATCAATCACTCACGCTCATTTATGAGCGCGACAACGATGTCGTAAAAGTGACTATTTTGACCAAGCAAATGCAAAGTGCTGCAAGGCTCGGCGTTATCGGTGCAGAGCACGCCTCTGAAGTCAGTCAATCAGTTATCCAAGCGTCACTGCGTAACATGAAAGACTTGGTCGATGAAGACAACTTAAATGAGAATAGTCCTAACTTTTCAGCAGCGGTCTCGACTATTAATGAGCTGATGGATTATTTGCATTCGAGTAAGATTATTTGTTATAGCCCGCAAGGTCGTGCCTATGAGCTACCACAAGGGGCAACAGCATTAGACTTTGCTTACGCAGTCGGGCCTATGGTTGGTAACGTCGCTGTCGGTGCCAATATCGATGATAAAGCAGCAAAACTCGGTACCGTGGTAAAAAACGGACAGTCCGTTGAAATTGAGATAAACAGTCACTCAGAACCAAAAGCAGAATGGTTAGGATTTGTGGTGACCAACAAAGCGCGTGAAGAGATATTACGTTGGTTCAAAGACTTATCTACCGCTGACAAGCAGCATCATGGTCGTCAAGCGTTAGATCGTGCCCTTAAAACCTATCAAAAAACGCTCGATGACCTAACAGAGGATGATTGGAAAGATCTGACTGAATGGCGCGGTGTGACTGAAAAAAACGCCCTATTCGAACAAATAAGCTCCGGTACACTACTGCCACAGCTTGTAGTCACTCGTTTGTTTAACGATGAAGTCAGTGACGTACAAGCCAAAGCGCACAACGAAGACATGACACAGCCACAGCAGCTGATCGCCAATGCCTCTGGGGTTGAGCTCGATTTTGCTAACTGCTGTCATCCAATCTATGGTGACCCTATCGTTGGGCACTTATCTCGGCACGGCTTGGTCGTTCATCGACACAAATGCTTTTCGCTTGACGACATTCGTAAAGACAATCCCTATCAGGTGATTCAACTGCGTTGGCGCAGTGATAACGCTGTAAAACAAGGTGAAACAGACGAGCATGATATAAAAAATAGTGGCAAAATACGTTTTCCTGCTTACTTAAAGCTGTCTATTGCGCTTAGCGATGAGCAAATCAGTAAAGTGATTTATCATCTGCGCCAGCTGCATATGGGGGTTGAAACCGTTGACGTGCGTAATAGTGATACTATCATCCATATCATCGTACGCAGTCGCAATCACTTGGCTCAAGGCATTCGTGAGCTGCGTTCATTACTCGGCTTCCCTAACATCATACGGCTATATCAATTATAATAACCCTGCCTGTCTAGCAAACTCTTTGTCTAGTCAGATTTGAACGCATCGCGCTGAGGTTTTGACAATCTCTAAAACAATAATAGGCACTGTTGCTTGTCAGTGAGCAACAGACCAACCAATAAAATACGAAAAGGACATAATATGACTCGTCAAACAATCCAAACAGATAAAGCTCCCGCAGCTGTAGGCACTTACTCACAAGCCGTAAAAGTTGGCAACACCGTTTATATTTCAGGTCAGCTTGGTTTTGACCCTGAAACCATGGAATTAAGAGAAGGTTTTAAAGCACAGGCTGAGCAAGTGTTCGAAAACATTAAAGCGATCTGTGAAGCGGCTGGTGGTAGCATCAACGACGTGGTTAAATTTAATGTATCTTTGACTGATTTAAGTGACTTTGCGGTTTTAAACGAAGTATTTGTGGCGAACCTAAGCGAGCCATATCCTGCTCGTGCTGCCGTACAAGTCGCAGCCCTACCTAAAGGTGGCGTGGTCGAAATCGAATCTATCTTATATATTGACTAAACTGATAGTAATTTTTTTAGATACTCCTATAACAGTCAATCTATCATAAGCTTAGCATCATGCTAAGCTTATTGGTCTCTGCCTCTTTTTCTTCATTTCACATCAATATTAATCTGATAAGACTGCGAAGCCGTTTATGTTGGTACAAGTTGCGCTGCCCGTACCCCTTTATCGGGTGTTTGACTATAGCTTACCGGCGGATATGCTTGCTTCGCCAGACCGTCTGATGCCGTCAATTGGAAGTCGCGTTGAGGTTTCATTTGGCCGCCAAACCTTAATTGGTATCGTGATTGCTCATGTTTCTGAAGATGAAAGCAGTGTACCCGTCAATAAAATCAAACCGATTAATAAATGTTTGGACGCTGACCCTATTTTGGATCCCAGCATGCTCAAGCTGGCTTATTGGCTGGCGCGTTACTATCATTATCCACTTGGTGATGTCTTAGCCGTCATCCTGCCAAGCCTTGTCCGCCAAGGTAAGCCACTAGATCTGCTAATTACTCATTGGCGAATATTGCCGCATATCACTGATGAAGATTTTCGTGCCAATGCAAAAAAGCAAAAGCAGCAGTTTGACATGCTAAAGCTACATGGTGAGCGCGGTGCTAGTGAAGATGTTTTGCTATTAGAAGGGATGCAGCGAGCATTTTTAAAAACGCTCGAAGACAAAGGTCTAATCGAGCGCTATATCCAAACCAAGCAATCCCCTTCTCCCGTGAAATTGGCAAAAATGCCGCTTGTTCTCAATGATGAGCAGAAACTTGCCGTTGATGCCATCGTTGCTGCGCATAAATCTGAAATCTATACTGGCTTTTTATTAAATGGTATTACTGGTAGCGGCAAAACTGAAGTCTACTTACAAGCGATGCAGGCGGTACTAGAAGCAGGCAAGCAAGTGCTGATCTTGGTGCCAGAAATTGGTCTCACACCGCAAACACGTGCACGCTTTGCTAGTAGATTTGCCGCTCATATTGTTTTGCTGCATTCCGGCTTGACTGATACCCATCGTTTGCAAGGCTGGCAAGACTGCCGCACCGGTCATGCACAAATTATCATCGGTACGCGCTCAGCAGTGCTCTATCCATTTGCAGCATTGGGATTGATAGTCGTTGATGAGGCGCATGATGGCTCGTACAAACAGCAGGATACTCTACGTTATCATGCGGCTGATGTCGCACTCTATCGCGGCCTACAGCACAACATACCAGTCATATTAGGTACGGCAACGCCTTCTCTTGAGCATCTGAAACTGGTCGAAGACGGCAAGCTGATAGAGTATCAACTACTGACTCGTCCCGGCAATGCCAAGCCTGCAACCATGCAACTGATTGATGCGCGCCTGCAAAGCACTCACCAGCAAGCGCAACATGATGGTGCTCGCTATGACACGGGGCTGACAGACTCAATGATTGGGGCAATTAAGCAAACGTTAGAAGCCGGCGATCAAGTCCTGGTATTTTTGAATCGTCGTGGCTATGCGCCTGTTTTATTGTGTGAGGCTTGCGGTTGGCAGGCAGATTGTCCCCGCTGTGATGCTCATTTGACCGTTCACTATAACAGTCTGGCGCAGCGCAGCGGCTATTCAGGTAGCTCTTATTTAAAATGCCACCATTGCGATTGGCAGGCTTATATTCCTACAGTATGCCCTGATTGTGGCAGTCAAAACCTAGATGCCAAAGGTATGGGTACGACAAGGCTCAGCGAAAACCTGCATGCAATCTTTGCCAATCCCCAAACCAGCAAAGTGATTTATCCAATTATCCAAATCGATCGTGATACCACAAGACGAAAAGACAGCTGGGAAAATATCTATCAGCAAATCAATCAAGGCGATCCTGCGATATTAGTTGGTACACAAATGGTGGCTAAAGGTCATCACTTTCCTAATGTCACGCTGGTCTGCTTACCCAATGCCGATCGCGGATTTTTATCAGCAGACTTTCGCTCACCTGAGCATACAGCGCAGCTCATGATACAAGTAGCTGGCCGTGCGGGTCGAGGTGACAAAGTGGGTCGCGTCTTGATCCAGACCCTACAGCCTGACAATGAATTACTGTTAAAACTGGTCAAAGATGGTTATTTATCGTTTGCCCGCGAGCTACTGCAAGAGCGTAAAATGATGGGCTTACCGCCTCACAGTCATGCCGCACTGATACGCTGTGAGGGCAAGACGCTGGCAGCTACCACACAAGCGCTCAAGGATGCTATTGCTCACTTACCCAGTGCGCACCATCTTGCGGTTCTTGGTCCTATTGATGCCCCAATGAGTAAAAAGAACAGCCGCTATCATGCGCAGCTACTACTCTTAGCCAAAGATCGTGCGCACTTACATCATGTATTGAACCAATGGTGGCAGCCCGTACTTGCCTTACCAAGTGCTAAATACCTCAAGCTTACCTTAGACATTGACCCCGTTGGTTGGTAAAACCGACACTTATCATTCGTCGGTGTTCTATATAGTGTTGTAATTTTTGTGATTTGTGCCTCCTAATGATTTTTACTTTGTCGTTACAGCTTCTCAGGCGTGGCTATGTTAGATTTATAACCACTATCAGGTGGTATGTATCCAAAAACCTCCTGCTACCTGAACCACAATGGATATTGTTTACTAAACCTCGCTATTAGCTGACTTGAGTGTTGTTATGAATCAAAATAATCTTAGCACTGACGAGCACGATCATAATCACCATAGCCATGAGTACAGTCATGACCATGACGACCAGTTAGAATCGTCATCATCGCAAGACACCAAAGGTTATCAGCGCACCTTGCTGTTTAGCTTTATTATTATCACTGGTTATATGTTTATAGAGGCTATTGGCGGCTGGCTTACTGGTAGCTTGGCGCTATTGTCCGACGCAGGTCACATGCTGAGCGATGCGGTTGCTTTAGGCGCGACCTTGATGGCATTCAAAATTGGTGAAAAAGCAGCCACGCATCAAAAAACATTTGGCTATAAGCGTTTTGAGATACTGGTCGCGACCCTGAATGGCGCTACGCTCGTTTTTATCGCCTTGATGATTTTTTATGAAGCGATCAAACGCTTTAACTCTCCACCAGAAATCGCAACCCAAGGTATGCTGATTGTGGCGACGGTCGGTATGCTGGTCAATATCTTAGTTGCATGGCTCATGCACCGCGGCAGTCAAGGTGGAGAGTCACACGGGCACAATCATGGTAGTAACGATGCCGCATTAACAAAAACACCCGATAATAAAGAACCTGTCAATCTCAATATGCAAAGTGCTTATTTGCACGTGCTGAGCGATCTGCTGGGCTCTGTTGCTGCTATTATCGCTGCGCTGTTGATGATGGGGTTTGGCTGGGTATGGGCAGATGCTGTGGCATCCGTGATTGTCGCCATTCTTATATTAGTCAGTGGATACCGTGTCGTACGTGATTCTGTGCATATATTAATGGAAGGCACCCCTGCCAACATATCGCTAGTCAACGTTGAGCAAAAATTACTCGCACACCCTCAAGTACAAAAAGTCCATGACCTACACGTTTGGAGTATTACCAGTGGCCTACACGCCCTATCTTGCCATGTCGTAGTCGATGGAGACATGAGTATTCATGAGTCGAGTAGCCTCATTGCCAATCTTGAACAAAGCCTATCAGCGCTCGGTATTCATCATGCGACTATTCAAGTTGAAAGTTTGTCACATCCACAAAACGGCTCACATAGTGAGGCTCTTGTTTGCGATATTTCGGGACAAGCACCTGCTGGCAACAGTCATATTGGTCATAATCATTAAGAGCAAATACCAGTATAGAAACTTGGCCAATTATTGGTTATGTTTTATCAAATGATATAAATAAAGCAATATGTGCCAAATAATCCAAGCAGCCATCAACACCCAAAGGCTGATACCAACCACGAGTAACATCATTCTGACCCATATATCGAGGCAGCCATTGCAGATATTTGGCAAATAAGTAGGCCCCATATTTGACATCATCAGCAACCAAAACGCAAGTGCGAGTATGACACTGGTACAAATGACGATAAAGGCTATTTGCCAATCATCTTCAATGAGGCTCGCCACTTAGGACAAGCTGTCAGTTCTGATGAGTAGTTACTCATAAAGGTCATTCTCAATAATCTGATTGGCTATAAATCATTGTTGTCTTACATAGTATTAAAAGTGAAAACCTATGAGCCAATAAAAGAAGAAGGTTTCACCTAAGTTTGCCTAAAACTTGTTTCTACGATTGTAATAGCATGTTAAAACTGATGAAAAACCCTATCTCTCGACCATATTTTTGATATAAATTCTGTATACTTAAGACTGACTACCCCTTTTCACGATCTATTGATGATATAACATTATGTCTAGACGTTCAGCACCCTTTGTCGCCCCAGACTATATCGATGATCCTACGTCAAAAGACGGCAAAAAACACGCCAAAGTTTTGCTATCGACGCTGCAAGAGGACATTGCAAACTTTCGTCATGAGCAGTTTCCGCCTGATATTTTGCGCCAGATTCGCGATATGCCTATCTATGAAGGCAACTTAGCAGAGGTACAGGCTTATCAGCAACGTTGGCAAAATCTACTTGAGCGCGCCAAGGATTTTTATCCAGCGGCCAATATGCCACCTGATTATCTGCCACTGCCTGCCAGTCTTGAGATACCGCAGTTTATCTACCATGTTCAGCGCCTACATTTAACCAAAACGCGAGCCAAGGAATCTAAAAGCTTTGGCTCAGTTGGGGCACTAACTGATAAATGTGGTGACTATACTGATGATGAAGTCGCTCGCATGACAGCGGTACTGGATAATGATGACGACGCGCGTTTGGTCGCTCATCGTGAGTTTATCGATCTGCGCGCTTATGTGTTTTGCCGCGATAGCAAAGGTGAGATGCTAGAGCCTGAACGGGTACGTTTTTATCGTACTGGCCTTATTGTCCATGCTTTGCCTGATTTTAAGATTGTCGACAGCAGGCAAACACCGCGCAAGCGCCGCAATGACGCTTATAACAATCCGCTTGCAGATAATGGTGTTTGGAAGATTTATCGCAAAAAATAATGTATGTTGATGCTATATTTTTTCGCGAGTCTAATTTTAGTTATACCCGTTTTAAATTGCTTATTTTGTCCTAATTTCTGAGGATTCCAGATGTTCGCTGCCGCCGCCGGCTCACCAAATTTAATGTTACAGGCCACTATCTTTTTGGGAGCAGCGCTGCTCTTTGTTCCCCTTGGTAAACGCTTCGGTATTGCAACGGTCCTAGGCTACCTCATCACAGGGCTTATATTGGGTCCAAGCGGTTTGGATGTGGCGGGTGATGCTGAAAGTCTACTGCACTTTTCAGAGTTTGGCGTGGTCATGCTGCTATTTATCATCGGGCTTGAGCTGCAGCCATCGCGGCTTTGGGCGCTGCGTCGCTCTATATTCGTTCTTGGCGGTCTACAGGTTGGGCTGACTGGTACACTATTGATGGGGCTATTGCACCATTTTTTCGCCTTACAGCTAGATACTGCTTTTATCGTTGGCTTTGGTTTAGCACTCTCCTCGACCGCTTTTGTGCTACAGATATTGACAGAAAAACAGCAACTTTCGAGCACACATGGCCGCGAAGCTTTTACTATCTTACTATTCCAAGATATCGCGGTTATTCCTTTATTAGCAGTCATTCCGTTCCTATCGGGGGTTCGTGAGCAAAGCTACGATTTACTGTACTTTGGGAAAGTATTCGCAGTCTTTGCTGGTCTCATTTTTGCCAGTCGTTATGTGGTTCGACCATTCTTTAAGTTTGTGGCCTCAAGCGGTGCTTCAGAATTACTGACAGCAGTCGCGTTATTTATTGTTATGGGCGTGTCTATTTTGATGGGTCAAATTGGTCTATCAATGGCACTAGGTGCATTTTTGACAGGCGTGTTGTTAGCTGACTCTGAGTATCGTCACGAGTTAGAGGCCAGTATCGAACCGTTTAAAGGATTGCTATTGGGTCTATTTTTCATGTCGGTCGGTATGCTCACTGACGTCAAACTCATTTTGGCCAAGCCGATATTTATCATTGGCTGTGCCCTCGCTTTAATGTTTATCAAATTTGCAGTGATTGCAGCCATTGCCAAAGTATCTGGCAACCGCTGGCCAACCAGTATCAGATTGGGTGTGACCTTGGCACAAGGCGGTGAGTTTGCCTTTGTTCTGTTCAGTGTCGCCACCGCCCAAAGTGTCTTACGTCCTGATCTTGCCAATACGCTAAACCTTGTCGTTACGATCTCAATGGCACTGACACCATTAGCCTTTTTGTTGTTAGAAAAAATAGGCGAACCATTATTTGCCAAACGCAAACCAAGTCGAGAATACGACACCATTCCCGATCATGAGCATCAGGTAATTATCGCAGGCTTTGGCCGAGTCGGTCAGATCATTGGTCGTGTGCTTCGTATGCATAACATTGAATTCACAGCCATTGAACGTTCTGCCAACCGAGTAGATTTCGTGCGTAAATTTGGTAACCAAGTCTATTACGGCGATCCAAAAAACCCTGAGATTCTACGAGCTGCCGGTATTCAAAAGGCGCGTGTCTTTATTTTGGCCATTGATGACCTAGAGCGCTCCATCACTACCGCTCAGTATTTACGCAAAAACTATCCTGAGCTGATTGTATTAGCCAGGGCGCGGGATCGTCAGCATTACTACCGCTTACGCGAAGTTGGTGTGCGTCACATTTGGCGTGAGACTTACTTGTCATCTTTAGACATGTCGCGTGAATCGCTACAGCTACTCGGTATCTCTCCGGAAAAAGCTCGAGAGACAGTAAAAACATTCCGTGATTATGATGATGACTTAATTGAGCGTCAGCAAGCCATTTACGATGATGAAGCCAGCATGATTGAGTCTGCACAATCAGCGATGGCAGAGCTTGAAAGCCTATTTGATGAAGATATCGGCAAAGCGCGCAAGATGGATTTGACCGATTTCTACGAAGCCTTAAAGAGCCAAGCGACGCCAGTTGACGAACCACACGATACCGCAACAGACTCTAAACACTAGCAAAAACTAGATAGGTATAGCCCCTAGTCAGATAGACAGTTTTTAGGGGCTTGTTTTTTATTTAGTGAGCTTGTGCAATCCCAGTTATCACTGTCTGGTATATGATAAAAAACCAATGTCTGCTCGTTCAGATAGCGGATTGGAAATGTCACGTTCTGGATCGTAGCAATCACCGCGCAATCCGTCTCTAGCACACCAGCCGCTTGACTATCGACATGCATACGTACCTGCTGCTGCTCGGTACTGAGTGGCAAATCTACAGGACATCGCCCAGTCTGCTGATAAATCAATGCCACTCGGTTTTGGGCGTTTTTGGCAATGTCATAAGCATCAAACAACACTTCATTTTCTTTTGGTTTGGCGATAATAGGTAAAAACTGCACCTTAATGACCAATAATGCAAAGGCGAAAAAACCAAACCCCAATGCTAAGCCAAATAAACTGACGCCGCCTTCTTTTTTCAAATGCGCTTGTTGTGCCGCCTCATCTCGCGGATAATCGTTAATCGCATCCGCGATCTCACGTCGCGCCATCCGGTAATAATATGCATCTGTCCAGCGTGCCACCATAGCAGACCAAAACAACCAAATAATCGCAGCAATACCGATCCGCGTCGCCATTTGATAAACGTCTGGCACATAAGACATCGCCACAAACTCAAAGGCAACAAGCACAATGGCGACATTAAGCTGAATAAATGACCATCCTGCCACGCTATACACAATGGCATCCATATAGCGTTTACGGTATAACAGCCAAGGAAACGTCATAAAAAATGCAGCCCAATGCCATTTTGGCGACAGATAGCCTTGCTGATCAAACTCCTCAAAGCGCTTGAGATAATAGCGCTGGGTACGATCACCGATAAACCATTGATCCAGTTGCTTGCGTTTAGCAGGTGTTAATGACTCTTGATAAAACGGTGGCGGTGAATCCGTCTCAATAAATAGCATGGCAATACGCTCTACTGACTCTAAAAAACATCCTTAACAATGACACTATGATAACGCTAAAACCCATATCTAGGATAGAGAAACGACAGAACTGAGCAGCAAACGCGCTAAAATAAGATTGTACGTTCACAGTTGTATGGATTTGACTTATAATGAGTCAACATCACCCACTTAATTAAGCCTTACAAATCCTATGAGTCAACATTCTGATATCAATGACACCATCAACAGCCTTGACACTACTGATGAGCAAACCTCTAATAATACTAGTGCGCCTATCGATACGGATACAAACGCTAGACATGAGATAGAACCTGGCTCTGACAAACATATCCGCATCGTTAATACTTTTATGAAGCGGCGTACGCACATGAACAAAAACGCCGAGCTAGCACTTACCGCGCCAGAGTTTTCTGAGTATCTGGTCAATAACAGTTTCGGCGATGGCGATCTTTCAGGTATTGATGATTTGCGAGCATTGTTCGCTGATAGTCCAAATGGTTCTGACGCACCGCTGACCTTGGAGATTGGTTTTGGTTTGGGTGATTCATTTATCGAGATGGCAGCCGCAGAGCCCGCGCGCAATTTTGTTGGTGTCGAAGTGCATGAACCAGGTATTGGTAAATGCGCTTATATGGCAGGAACGCAGAACTTGAGCAATGTCAAAATCATCAATGGCGATGCTATTCAATTGCTGAAGCAACTACCAGAAAATCATATTGACCGTATCCAGCTTTACTTCCCTGATCCATGGCAAAAGAAGCGTCATTACAAACGCCGTTTTGTCAGTCCTGAGCGTATGGCTATCGTTACGCGCAGTCTAAAACAAGGCGGCTGGTTTCATACAGCCACGGATTGGGAGCACTATGCATTTTGGATGGTTGAAGTTTTGGATGGGTTTGCTGGATTGACCAACAAAGCAGGCGCAGGCAACTTTACTGACCGTCCTGACTTTCGTCCAATGACCAAATTTGAGCGCCGCGGTCTTGAGCGTGGTCACGGGGTCTGGGATTTGATCTATATCAAAGACTAACAAATACAATCTTGCTATCGATAATTTTGACAAAGCGGCTATTCTATTTAGCCGCTTTTTTATGCCCGTTTATAAGCTTGCTATCACAGCAATAAACGTGCTTGGCGGGTCGTTGGTTGCTTTTATCTCGTCATACTCTTGACTTCAAAGCCCTATAGTATGGTAATACGTGGAAGAATCACAAATTGTAATTATGTGAAACATAGCGCTTAGAGCACAGGTTGTCGACGAAAAATCATCTTCAACGCTTGATACTGGAAGCTTGCAATATATAACCTATACACGCAAGCATAGATACCATAAGGGCTTCAAGAGTTCTCCCCATAAGCTGTGGATAACCCTGTGTATAAGTGGCCACTTGACAACCATGTGCCTAGGTAACTTAAAGGTTAAGATAAAATCGTTCATTTTTTGTACAATTTAAAAATCATTTAAAAACAATAACTTATATTAAATATAAAGCCATAAAAAATTATTTTAAATATTTTTAAAAATAATTTAGCCGTTTATAATGTTTCACAACCAATAAAAATGAGTACATTATTTGCTGTGGACAACTCATAATTCTATTGACAAACATAGCTGTTATCAGGTTCAAAAACACATTTGAACAGATTGCTATCTTCGTGAATCCTCACTCTTATATCGTACGACATTCAGTGTCGTTTAGCGTCGTCCAAGACTCAATATCGCGCTTGGATTTTGTTATAATTACTCTATCGAATCAATAGCACTACAGAGATTCAGATAGCTATTAGTCGTTAATATCCGACTCAAAAGCTATTGTAACTGTGATTGATTATGAACTTATTTTTACTTCTCTCGTTATTTAATTTTACTGTATAGTAGAGCGATATCTCGATATTACTACTGATAGCAGTCATATGACAACCTGTGTATTTAAGCCAGTTGTCAGAGCGCGAATAGCTATATGATTTATCTTATTAGCGCTGCTCAGTATGCACCAGTTATCACTCTTAGACGTATAAATCTTTTATCTATAGCGCCAAATCAATTATCAAAAAAGGAATCCAGTATGGACGACAATAAAGCCAAAGCCCTCAAAGCGGCATTAGGTCAAATTGAAAAGCAATTTGGTAAAAATACCATCATGCATCTGGGTGATGATTCAGCCATTCTTGATGCCGATGTGGTCTCAACAGGTTCTCTTGGTCTAGATATCGCACTTGGTATTGGTGGATTGCCGAAGGGTCGTATCATCGAGATCTACGGCCCTGAGAGCTCAGGTAAAACCACAATGACCTTGCAAGCAATCGCGGAGTGTCAAAAACAAGGCGGCACCTGTGCATTTATCGATGCTGAGCATGCGCTTGACCCTGTGTATGCACGCAAGCTAGGCGTCAATACCGACGACTTATTACTGTCACAGCCTGATAACGGTGAGCAAGCGCTTGAAATTACTGACATGCTCGTGCGTTCAGGCGCAATCGATATGATCGTTGTTGACTCGGTTGCTGCCTTGACTCCGCGTGCAGAAATTGAAGGCGAGATGGGCGACTCACATATGGGCCTACAAGCGCGTCTGATGAGCCAAGCGCTACGTAAGATTACTGGTAATGCTAAACGCTCTAATTGTATGGTTGTGTTTATTAACCAAATCCGTATGAAAATTGGTGTTATGTTTGGTAGCCCAGAGACTACAACTGGTGGTAATGCCCTTAAATTCTACGCCTCTGTACGTATGGACATTCGCCGCATTGGTGCGGTCAAAAATGGCGATGACATCATCGGTAACCAAACTCGTGTTAAAGTCATCAAGAACAAAATGGCACCGCCGTTCCGCCAAGCTGAGTTTGAGATTACTTATGGCGAAGGTACCAACCACTTGGCCGAAGTGATTGACTTGGGTGTCGAGATTGGTGCCGTTGGCAAGGCAGGTTCTTGGTACAGCTATGGCGATGAAAAAATCGGTCAAGGTAAAGCCAACTCTGTGCTTTTCTTAAAAGAAAACCCTGCTATCGCCAAAGAGATCGAAGATAAAATTCGTGATGAAAAGCTTGGTAAGAAAAAAGATAGCAAAGCGCCTGAAACTGACGATGTAGAACTGGCACCTGACTCTGTACAATAATGGTTCACTAGTAACCATTATCAGTAGCTGCTATAAATAATCATGACTTATTATGAAAATTAAAACATTGGCTGAAATCTTAGCTGAGTCGGAAACCGGCTCAGCTAGTTCTGTTGATAGCAAACGAAAAAAACCTACTAAACGCTCCTATCAAAACACATCTAACAAATCAGGTAAATCTAGCAAGCTTTCTAAAGTCCCAGATCAAGTTCATTCAAGCACTAGTGAGCCTACTGTTGACACATCATATTTTGAAGAATCTTCTGCTAAGATAAAAAAAAACTCTAAATCCAAAAAACGTAAAAAACGCTTTCATCCAGCTGCTAACTTCACCGCTGAGCCAAGCGATACACCTGCTTATCAGCCACCTGAAGCACAAACCATCAAAGAGATGCTGGCCGAGGTCAAGAACAGCGTACATAGTGGTGATGCAGAGAATGACATAGCTGAAAACGACAACTATGCCCCCTCGTTTGAGCAATCAGAATGCGGAAGTGAACGTCCATCATTTGATGATAGTGCAGTAGAAAACCAAAACGATAATATACCAGCCGCGCTTAAAGCTTACCTGCGTACCCCAGAGCAAAAACAAGCAGAGATTGATGCTATCAAAGCTGAGAGCCGGCTACGTTGGCTTGCCTTCTATTACTTGTCACGACGCGAATACGGCAAAGCTGAGCTCAAGCAAAAGCTAATCGACAAAGAACAAGACCCAGAAAAAATAGATGCCCTACTTGATGAGTTTGAGGAAAAAGGCTATCAAAGTGACTACCGCACCACTCTTATGCTGATACGTGAGAATATCCGTAAAGGTCGGGGACGCGGGCGTATCAAGCAAGAGTTCTATCGCAAAAAAATCGCGATGCCAGGTAACATCGATGAATTGATTGATATGGCAAATAGTGAGTCTGAAGAGTTTCGCGAGTTCGTTGATCCTGATGACAGCTTAGTTGAGGGGGTTGATTGGCTAAAACTGGCTGTGGTAGCCCGTACCAAAAAATACGGTGATGACCTACCTACTGAGCAAAAAGAAAAAGCTAAGCAGTTGCGATTTTTGCAGTACCGAGGGTTTAATACAGATATCTGCTTTGCAGCACTCAACTACACCGTAGAGACGTTAGATGAGCGCTTTTGAAATCTTCATAGCACTGCCAAACGATCTCTGAACATCAATACCATTGTCATTGTAATGAACACAAAGAAGAGCACGTTATTAAACGCGCTCTCATGATATAAATCTAGGCGGTATTCAAACTATTTGTTATTTTAATGTTCCAAGACGACTAGATAACTGATTGATAATTTGATCAATCTCTTCATTAGCTTCTACTTCATTATCTAGATTGCCGTTAGGCGTTAGCTGGTTCATTACCTCAGGTAGTAATTCAGCCAAACCTTGACGTACTTCTGTTTCGTTTGCACCCGTACGCGCTGCTACTTGCTGAATCTCACGCTCATCAAACAGCTGATTTATCTCACTTGGGTCTAGATTGTCATTGATTTCATTGGTACTCATCCAAGAGCGTACCTGGTCGCCATGACCCATACCAGTAATTTTCGATAGTGCACCGCCGATACCGCCATTACGCTTGATCCAGCTCAGCACCATTGGCATAAGGACAGCGATAAGCATCCCCTTACCACCAAAGCCACTACTGTTACGCTGACCCCCTAGTACACTGCCTAAAATATCTCCCAGTCCACCAGCGCCTGAGCTGACGCTACCACGCTGACTGCCACCAGCCAGACCACCAATGATATCATCTAAACCAAAACCATTGTCAGGTTTGCGATCATACTGCTGAGGATTGTATCCACCTGTCTGGTTGCTGCCGCCTAACACACTGCCTAGTATATCGCCCAAGCCACCTGTACGACGTGGATTGATACGTTGATTCACTGGATGGCGTTGAGCATCCTCTGGATTCATCGCACTACGGGCCACTTGGCTCACTAAATTCCCTAATAAACTCATGATCTCTTCCTCTTATCGTCATATTATTTATCATAAGAACCTACTGCTTAATCCTATAAATACTTGCTTTTCGCTTGTATAAATTTGAGAAATGAGACAGTCGGTTTATGTGCTTTGTTATTGACTTTTAATATAACAAAACTCTTTGGAGACCAAGATAGGTATTTTGTTATGACATGTAGGCATTCGTAAGCCTATAACAGATGAGTAAGACTAAATAGAAACGTGAAGATCAATCAGTATATTTTACCCTGTTTAATCCTTATTAATATTGGCTAAAACACTAAGCGTTCGCCATTCCTCTGGGCTTACTTGATCACAAAATATGGTGATAGATAGAGGGCGCTGATAAGGCTCTACTATGTTGAACTCAAGATTTATCGCCCATTGATAGTAATGTGTAGAGAGTAGCTGTGCTTGCCACAGCTCATCGCCTCGACTTGTCTGAATCAACAACTGCCACTGTTTATCCATACGTTGATCAAGTGGCGGCTGACTCAGATGTCGTAGTGTCAAACGTGTCAGAAATAAATAGCCAACAATGGCTAGCGAGACAGTCAAAATCAGCAAATATTGCCACCATGCCAAAGCCGCAAGCCACGCTAAGACAATCATGATCGCAGTTAAACCCACATAGAGCAGCCGGCGTAGCCGACTGGTAGAATGAATAGCTGTATCAATGCGCAGCGCCGTTGCTAGGGTCATATGGGCGCGCCATGAGAAATCATCAGTATTGTGCCTATCAAATACAAAGCCTCTAAACCAAATCTTTGGTGTGTCGCCATGTTTTTATTTTATTAACGAGTGCCCATATATCATCCTCTGCTGGACGATTTTGATTGGTAAAATAATCCAATAGATCCGGGTCCTCATGGGTGAGCATTTGAGCAAAGGTCTCTTGCTCAGCAGAATCTGCTGTCAGATACAGCTCTTTGACATAAGGATCGATATAAAAATCTAACTCTTTCAAGCCGCGACGAGCTTGATAAATAATACGGCGCTGCTCATTGGTCGGTTCTGGCTGAGTGATACTGGTCATAAAGATACTCTCTTTCATTTCAATAGTTTTTGATGTGGTATTCAATCATAGTGGAAAATTAGATTGTAGATATTGTATTTATCACGGTGTAGCTTTATCGAGTATTTGTATTAATAATACAATGCTCATGATGGTACGCTGATAATTGACTCCATAGTGCCACTGCTTGCTGCATCATGTCTACATTATGCGTGCGAATGATGCTGGCACCTTGTTGTAGCGCAAATATCCCAGCAGCAGTCCCTACTGCGTCTCGTTCTATGGCTTGAGTGGTCTGTACTGTTTTGACACCACTATTGGTCAATACCTCTGCTAAAAAGCGCTTACGTGAAATACCAAACATCATTGGCAAACTCAATGCCTGTAAGCTGTCTAACTGACTTAATAAAGCACAATGATGCTCATAGTTTTTGGCAAAACCAAAACCTGGATCAATAATAATATTTTCCTGCTTAACCCCAAGGCGCGTTACCTCTTTGATACGTGTGGTCAGTTCTGTGCTCACTTCATCAATTACATTATCATACTGTGCCAGATTGTTCATCGTCGTTGGCTCACCGCGCATATGCATCAGCATGACAGGAATATCAAGGCTAGCGGCCAGTTCTGCAGCGCCAGTACGTTTTAACGCCCTGACATCGTTCCAAATATCAGCACCAGCATCAAACGCTGCCTGCATGACCTCTGGGTTGCTGGTATCAATAGATAACCAAATATCATCTCCACAATGCTGGCGTATAGCTTGTACCACTGGCACAACCCGTTGTAGCTCTTCAGTAGTCGATACAGCATCTGCATTGGGGCGAGTAGATTCACCGCCAATATCAATAATAGTAGCACCGTTATCTATCATCTGCTGACAATGAGCAACGGCATTCTCTACCGCATTAAACCGCCCACCATCCGAGAATGAATCTGGCGTTACATTCAAGATACCCATGATATGCGGCTCAGACAAATTCAAGGTTTTATTACGGCTCGATATTTTATAGTTGGGTAAAGGCTGAAATAATGACATGACCGATCCATCATAAATAAGTTGTATAAAATAGCTCGAGAGTTCGTTATCTGTGCTTATGATACCAGTAAATCTTATGACGTCCTAAGCCCTTCATAAAATGAAAGCAATAAAAAAGCCCTTTATGATAAAGGGCCTTTTATTAAACTACAATCAGAACTGCCTTACATCGCCGGTAATGGTGGCGGTGTAGAAGTAGTCGTCTTAATGTCATTTTTTGACAAGTTGACTTCGTTATGCTGATAGACTCTTGGTGGACGCGGTTCTTCACCTGCTAGAATATCTTGCAGTTGGTCACGGTCGATGGTTTCCCAGTTCATGAGCGCTTCAACCATTGCATGCATTTTATCTTGATTGGCTTCAATCAATTCGCGAGCGATATCGTACTGCTCTTCTAGCATACGGCGCACTTCTTCATCAACCTTTTGCTGCGTGGCTTCTGAAATCGTACGACCACCACCGCCAAAGTATCCTTGCGAGCTGTCATCATCTTCATACACCATGATACCTAGTGCATCAGACATACCGTACTTGGTTACCATGGCGCGTGCCATTTTGGTTGCACGTTCAAAGTCATTTGAAGCACCCGTTGACATTTGATTAATAAAGACTTCTTCAGCGATACGACCACCGAACAAAATCGCAATGTCGCTTAACATCTTAGATTTATACATACTGGTTTGATCGTGCTCAGGCAGCTGCCAAGTAACACCAAGCGCAAAACCACGAGGCATGATAGTGACCTTATGCACCGGATCTGTACCTGGCAGTAGTTCAGCTACTAGTGCATGACCCGCTTCGTGATACGCGGTCGCACGGCGCTCTTCTTCGCGTAACACCATAGATTTGCGCTCAGGACCCATGTATAACTTATCTTTTGCATCTTCAAAATCATTCATGTCGACGCTGGTTTTGTTACGACGCGCGGCAAACAAGGCTGCTTCGTTTACAAGGTTAGCAAGCTGTGCACCACTGAACCCTGGCGTACCACGAGCAAGAGAACCTGCATCGACACTGATGGTGTTCGGCAACTTTCTTAAGTGTACTTTTAAGATTTGCTCACGGCCTTTGATATCTGGCAAGCCCACTTGAACCTGACGGTCAAAACGACCTGGACGCAATAATGCTTTATCAAGCACGTCAGCACGGTTGGTTGCAGCAATAACGATAACGCCTTCATTGCCTTCAAAACCATCCATCTCAACCAATAATTGGTTCAATGTCTGCTCACGCTCGTCGTTACCGCCGCCCATGCCAGAGCCACGATGACGACCGACTGCATCAATCTCATCAATAAAGATAATACAAGGGGCGCTCTTTTTCGCCTGCTCAAACATGTCGCGTACACGTGATGCACCAACACCAACAAACATCTCAACAAAATCAGAACCTGAAATTGAGAAGAACGGTACTTTAGCTTCACCAGCAATGGCTCTTGCTAACAATGTCTTACCCGTACCCGGTGGACCTACCATCAAGATACCACGAGGAATCGTTGCACCAAGTTTGGTAAATTTATCCGGATCACGTAAAAAGTCAACCACTTCAACGACTTCTTCTTTGGCTTCTTCACAACCAGCCACATCTTCGAAGTTCACCTTGATTTGGTCTTCCGTCAGCATTTTGGCTTTTGACTTACCAAAGCTCATTGGGCCGCCGCCTTTACCGCCTGCACCGCCCTGCATATTACGCATAAAGAATAAAAACAGACCAATAATCAGTAAAATTGGGAAACTGGCTATCAGTAGTTGCATCAGTACGCTTTGGCGCTTTGGTGCGGTCCCTTGGACTTCGACTTGGTTCTCACGTAGCATTGGCATCAACTGGTCATCTGACACAGCCGGTCTAATGGTCTCAAAAGTTGAGCCATTTTTCTTTTCGCCGGTGATCTGTTCGCCGTCAATTTCGACACTGGCTACTTGGTTTTCTGACACAGCGGTCACAAACTCAGAGTAGTTAAGGTTATCTGGCTCAGATGATTGATCAAAGCCGCTAAACACCAGCACTAAAACGCCGATTACCACCAGCCACAATAAGGTATTTTTTACCATGTCGCTCACTAGTTATTCCCATCCCTTACTTATTGGTGTGTTTACTAAACACGTGACGTCTATAAACGTATTGCTCATTTTTAACGAGTATCCCGATAATAAAAAGCTGCTAAATTAAACTTATATGATTTACAGGTAGCATAAAAATTGCTTTTATAAATAATCAGTATGAGATAAACATAGATATACGATCATTGAGCTTGTAAAACGCTTATTATCAGACGACTTTGTCTAAAACGTATGCTAAAAACAAAGGTAATATACCATGATATATGGCGCTAACCTGCATAATTCAAGCAGGTTTCGCGATTATTCAGTTAATGAATGTAGCGCTTTTTATACGACCATGATGATAGTTTATGGTGACTGATTAACTCGCTTACAATAGTAGCAACTCATTGATGTTAAAACTATTTAATCGCCACCCAAAACATCTCTTTTGAGCGCGGACGTGACGCACCTGGTTTTATACTACGAATCTTACTAAAATCCTGCTGCATCTGCTTGCGTAATTCTTGTGTGCCTTCGCCCTGAAACACTTTCATAATAAGTGCGCCACCTTTTGGTAAGGTTGATAAAGCAAAGTCCACTGCCAGCTCGCATAAGTACATCATACGCGGCTGATCGATAGCGCTATTCCCCGCCGTATTGGGTGCCATATCAGACAATACCACGTCGACTTGCCTATCGCCTACTTCTGCCATAATGGCGTCAAACACTTCAGCTTCACGAAAATCACCCTGAATAAAGGTAACATTAGGCAGAGCATCCATGGGCAAAATATCAGAGGCAATCAAGATACCGTCGTCACCAACCAACTGTCCCGCTACTTGAGACCAACTGCCAGGTGCACTACCCAAATCTACCACCGTCATGCCTTTTTTAATCAGGTTGGTTTTTTCGTTAATCTCTAATAATTTATAAGCGGCACGGGCACGGTAGCCATCTTTTTGAGCCTTTTGTACATAATGATCGTCAATGTGCTCTTTCATCCAAGCACTGCTGCTCTTTGATAGTTTTTTGTTTTCGATACGCGTGGCCAAAATACCTGCTCCTATTGCTTTACTAAATCTAGCTGCTTTAATTGCGCTATCACTTACAAACTGATACTAATCCGTTGCGGATTATTCTAAATACGGTGTTAATCAGATTTTTTATTCATGGTTGGTCGCAAACTGACCAAATTCTATTGGTTAAATGACTGTTTTATAAGGCAGTAGCGTTTATAATGTACCAAACATTCAGTTTAACATTTTCGTCACGTAAAATCGTGCAAAATCCTGCTGATCTCATGCAAGATGGTCACAGATTATCTATAATGATCCATAACTGTTTTTGACAGTACCATTTTTATTTTTACCAACACCTAGGAATTCTATGCAACTCGATAACGCTACCATCAAACGTCTCAAAGGCATCGGTCACGAGCTAAAGCCTATCGTTATGATTGGCAACAAGGGTATTACCCCAACCATTACCGAAGAGATTGATCGCGCGCTAACAGATCATGAGCTTATCAAAGTAAAACTGCCTGCTGGCACCAAAGAAGAGCGCGACATCGTTGGCGCTGAACTTGCTAAAGCAGCTAATGCGTCTTTGGTCCATTCTATTGGACGTATGGCATTATTGCTACGCCAAAACCCAAATGCCAACCCTAAACTGTCTAACCTAGCACGTCACGCGCAGTAATATGTCATGACAAGCTTTGCTTGAATAACAGTAGGCCGCATCAGCTTAAATAATGACGGTAACTATAAAAGCCGCGATGCATCTTGCTCGCGGCTTTTGTCTTGTCTGCTGGTTTTGGATCTGCTTAGTGTGTCGTATCAGCCTAGGGCATATCCCTATTTAAAAATGGTGATAAACGTTTGAATTCGGGGTGCGCCCTAGTTATTCGGTTTAATCTTTTACCATTAATTTTTAAAAGTATTATAGAGTTTGATAAATAATGAACCAATTTTTTAATCTTGTTATAGCCGCCGAGACGCTAGAAAAAGACGCACAGCAACTGGACGTGACGGTAGAAGCATTACAGCGTATTTGTGTCAAGGTGAACGCTAAGATCGTTCGACAGCCAGTATTACAATTACAGTTAACCTATCAAATTACTTTACCCAGTCAAATATTAGCCAATCAATTGGTTTGGCCAACTTGGCAGCAAGCCCGAGTAGGATTTGCTGATTATCTGTGGGAAGAGACTTGCCTTGAATGCTTTATCACGGGTGACACTCTAAATGATGAGGCTGCTACTGAGACTCAAGACGCTGAACCTTACATTGAGATTAATGCCAACCCTGATGGCCGCTATGCACTCTATGAGTTTAAAAGCTATCGTCAACCTGCCACATTGCCACCAGCACCTTTATACGAGACTGATGGACACACTCGTGCCTCTATTGAGTGGACGGATCATATAAATACACAGGACGTAATACAGAAATCGTTGTTTGACAAATCACCAGCAGCGTATTCCATTCATCGCTACGAGCGAGGCTTTAACGTTCCTCTGGTCGAACTTCCTAATCAACAATATGCCATTGCAAATACGATTATTGAGCAGATACATCCTTGTGTTATTTTACAGCTCGGTAAGACCGCTTTATATTTTGCCTCTCAGCACGCCTCCCCGCCTGATTTTCATAATCGCCACTATTGGCCAAAATTTGCACTTTGATTTACTTCTATGATCTGCACTCACTTAGATACAGTTATTATTAGATATCATTATTTAAAGCACAAAAAAAAACCCAGCAATGTCATAAAGAGCATTACTGAGTTTGGAGAAAACTTTTAATTCGTTTAACTGATACTTATTTGTCAGCCATCGCAAGGTAGATACCACGGTCTGATGCATCATCAACATACTGCGAATCACGCCATGTGGTATAGCTGTAAGTACCGCTATATGGGCTGATGCTGTTTTGACGGAAATCAGATACCCAGTCATTGCCATCAAAAATCTGGATATGACCATGTGGACGGCTTGATGTGCGGTTATAGACAACGACGTCACCAACTTGAGGTTCCATATCGTTACTAATTTTGGTAAAGCCTGCTTGGGCTAGTGTGCCACGAGAGGCATATTGATAAGCTGAAGGATTAGGCGTAAATTTGTAACCTGCTGACTGTAGCGCTTTACGTACATAGCGAGCACAGTAGCCAGAACTTCTAGATAGTGCAACTCGTGAGGCATTTGCCGCTGCGATAGCAGGAGCAGAATTGCGATCAGGAACACGACTTGCTTGCTGTTGACGCTGCTCATATGACAAACGGCTAGTGAGTGACGCAAGCTGATATTCTTTTTGCTTAGCATGAGCGCTTAAATTGTCAATGGCTTGACTGATCTCATCGTTGCTATATACATGAGCACCACTGTTAGTGCTGTAGATGTTGCGACTAGAACCATAGTTCGCAGAAGTAGAGATATTTGTGATGGTATGACTCAAGGTATTATTTGGTTGAAAGGTTGTTTCGGCAGCACCACTCGTCTGTGCGATACCCATTCCCAATACTGACAAAATTAATAAAGCTTGTTTCATAAATTTACTACCTATTGTTAATACAAGTCTGCTCGTCATCCGTGACGAAACATCAATTAATTTAGAGGATATAATCATTAAAAAAACATGATAAAATCCTTATCACAACAGCTCGTTCTTTTATAGTGACTAACACCAGTATCACCACCCGTTTAGTCAACTACCTCATAAAATTTTGCTATATATCGCTTTTAGCATGTCTATTCTACATATCGAGTTTGTCACCTAATAGATGAGTCATCACGATGTCAAAAAAACAGCCTAATCGGCTTGCCCAGCTTATAGATCATCAAGCCTTTGCTGGTAGCGCGCTACCTCAACCTCTTGCTAATAACATGCGGCTATATATAGAAGCGACCAATGAGGTAAAAGAGCTACTGGTAGACTGTCTACCTGAGGAAATCCTCAATACTTGTTGGGTCGTAGGTTTAACCTCTGAGCAGTTAATACTCAGTGTGGGTTCGATGACAGCTGCTAATCATATTCGCTATTTACAGAATGCGTATTTGCAAGTATTAACAGAGCAGTCAATTACATTTAAACAACTCAAGCAAATTCGCGTTGTAGTAGCTAAAACATTTGCTGATAATTATTCATCTAGACAATCATCAGCGTTATTAGCAACCTTGCCCAAACCTAGTAAAGCCAATGAAAATCAGGCTCTTAGCCAAAACACAAAACGGACTATATCACAGGCTGCAGAGCATGTCACCACTGATGAAAATCTAAAAAAAGCCCTCCTACGCCTAGCAAATCATTAAAAATACAGATATTACAATGTAAATTTATGTAAACAAAACCATAAAGTGAGATTGGTAACGCTGCTTTTTTGTAATGTCTTAAACAAAAAGAATCATCTATTGGGGCCATTCAATTTATGAATAGCACCAATAAATGATTTGGAAATCACCTACAGCTTTTACGCACTCTGCCTTAGAATAAAATTCACAAAATGCTATAAACTTTATATTTAAAATATTGCATATTATATAAATGTAATTATAGCGTTGCTATGTAATATTGCGTAAATGTTTCGATACTTCGTGTATATTCCTGTATTTATCCTTCAACTGCTAAACCATTTAGCGGTGAATATTCGATCGGGCATGTTACATTGTCATCAAAAGTTACAATTTCAAAGTTATTTTTATCAGAGAGTATTTCACGCACTAACAAATTATTTAATGCATGACCAGATTTGTAGGCATTGAAACGACCGACGATAGGATAACCAATCAGATATAAATCCCCGAGCGCATCTAAAATTTTATGGCGAACAAATTCATCATTAAAGCGTAGGCCTTCTTCGTTAAGAATATTGGCATCATCGATGACGATGGCATTTTCCATACTGCCGCCCAAGGCCAGATTATTCTGACGCAATTGTTCTATGTCACGCAAAAAGCCAAAAGTACGTGCTTCGCTTAGCTGCTCAATAAAGTTTTGGGTAGAGAATTGCAGTTGAGCATGTTGAAAATTTCTGTCGATGGCAGGGTGATCAAAGTCAATCTCAAAATTCAATTCAAATCCATCGTAAGGGCGTAGCTCTGCCCATTTATCATCTACTTTGACGCGTACTGGTCGTACAATCTTAATGAACTTCTTTAAAGCATCTTGTTCACAGAATCCTGCATCAAGTAGCAAAGCAACAAAAGGAGCGGCACTACCATCCATAATCGGTATTTCTGAAGCAGAAACACGAATCAATAGATTATCTACCCCAAGCCCAGCGATCGCACTTAGCAAATGCTCAACCGTACCTACACGCGTACCACCAAATACTAAGTTTGATGACATCATGGTGTCTTGCACCAAAAAAGCACTTGCTGGAATAGGCTCGCTGCCTACAATATCAGAGCGCTCGAAAACAATACCAGTATCAACCGGCTGTGGATGAAACTCCAAGTCAACAGGCTGACCACTATGGAGACCAGTACCTGTAACGGCTATCGCTGTCTTTATGGTTCTTTGGTTCATGGCTGTCTTCTCACATATTTTGTTACAATTGACATAGTGTACCACTACCTTCCCCATATCCGCTACAAATAAAAAGGGTTAATTTCCTTATCTCTTTGATTGATAACACTTATCGTCATTATCTCATCATATATTTTCACAGTTTTATGCCCTGTTGAAGGCTTCGAAACACTAGTTTCTGGATATATTTTTTCGATCAGAAACATTTTGCGATACTCCTGATTTTGTTACTCTCCTTTTATAGGCCAGTCTTTTGTATGTAGACACAAAAAAGCCAGCGTTTGAGCGCTGGCTTTTTTTAATTTAATACTAAAAAACTATTTGTTCTGTTGACGCTTCAGATAGTCTTGGATGCTATTGGTTTTAGTTTTTGTCTGCTCTTGAGGCGCGCTTGGACGTGCAGTATTAACGTTATCTTGATGCAGTTGAGCTTGTGATTTCTTCTGACTATTTAATGCACTGGTATGTACATTAGGATCAACGGGTTGTGTACTATTGACAGAAGGAACAGGTTGCTCAACCACTTCTGGCTCTTGCCCTGCGTTTTCATCTAAGGTCAGACCTGTTGCAATAACCGTTACATGCAAGTCATCACCCATTTTTTCATCGATTACAGAGCCGTAGAAAATATGAGCATCGTCGATATCCGTAATCTCTTCAACGATAATGCTGATTTTGCTCATCTCGTCCAGTGATAATGACTCAGAAGAAATCACGTTGACCAATAGACCTTTCGCATTTTCTAGACGTAAATCATCAAGTAGTGGTGATCTGATGGCTTTTTCGGTGGCTTGACGTGCACGATCATCGCCACTTGCACGGCCAATACCCATCATTGCATGACCTTTAGCCGTCATTGCCGTACGGATATCGTTAAAGTCAATATTGATCATACCTTCGCTAGCGATAGTCTCTGCAATACCTTGAACCGCATGTAGCAAAACATCGTCCGCTTTTTTGAAAGCGTCTTGCATAGAGATGTTACCGTATACGCTCATAAGCTTGTCGTTTGGAATCGTGATAATCGAGTCCACGAAATTAGTCAACTGCTCGATACCTGCTTTCGCAGCTTTAATACGTTTGCCACCTTCAAATTTAAATGGTGTGGTCACAACCGCAACCGTCAACACCTCCATTTCTTTGGCAATACGTGCAACCACGGGTGCTGCACCTGTACCTGTACCACCACCCATACCAGCAGTGATAAATACCATATCTGAGTTTTCAAGCAATGCACGGATAGCTTCTTCTTCGCTTTCTGCTGCTTCACGACCAACTTCTGGATTTGCACCTGCACCTAGACCACGGTTCGTTTTTGCACCAAGTTGTAGTTTGTGCGGTGCAGTCAGACGATCTAGCGCTTGCTTATCTGTATTAGCACAGACGAACGTTACACCTCTAATCCCTTGTTGTACCATATGTTCAACCGCATTACCGCCGCCGCCGCCAACACCGAATACAGTGAAGCTCGCTTGGCCGTTATTTTGAAGCTGGTTATCATCTGGCATGGTGTATTTTGACATAAAAAAGATTCTCCAGTTGCAGATAGCGTGTAGGTCGATACGTAGTAACGCACTCATATGGCGCGCTATCGACATACTATATATAAATGTATTTAAATAAAACAGGGCTATGGATCAAATAGTTCAGCGCGGACCATAATAGGTCATCATCGCTTAAGGTATTACTGTTACTGCTTAGCGTATTACTTTCAATATGACTTCAATTTTTACTTACTTTATTTAAGAGCATCCTACAAAAGCGCTTATGCTCTACATGTTTGGTAAGTATGTCTATAGTATTTTTTTCAACACATCAGCAAAACGTTTGCCTGCGCTTTGAAAGACCCCTGTGACTCGATTTTTTTGAATCGTATCAGGTTCGCTTTTTTCACTGCGGCGAAACTGCTCACTTTGACTATATAATAGTGTGCCAAAAGCTGTTTGGTAAGCCCGGTCATTGACCTGACTATTAAGCTGTTTAAATGACTCATCGTTATCAAAATGATTGTAAGCACTAATAGCAGGATGCGTATTGGTCAATACCACTGGCATTTTGAGCAGCCGTTTAGCAAACGGTATCATTCCTTTAATCGTACTACCGCCGCCTGTCAGCACGATACCTTTGTCAATATAGCCTATTAAACCTGCTTCATGCAGTTGACGAGCGACTTCAGTGAATATCTGCACATAACGCGCTTCAATGATACGTGCTAAATTATAGATACCGATGTTGATTTCATCGCTCGATCCTTGCGGTTTAAACAAAAAGAATGAGCTTGGGTCGACACTATTGGCATCAGCCGTACCATGAGACTTTTTCAGTTTCTCAGCTTCAATCATCGATATACCAAAATCAGCTGAAATATCCATTGTTACTTCATGGCTGCCAGTAGCAATACAATGCGTAAAAATCAATTTATTTTCTTTGTAAACACAAATACTGGTCGTACTGGCACCGATATCTACCAAGCAAACCCCTTGCTGACGCTCTTCGGTCATTAAACTGTATTCAGCACTGGTCACTGCATCAAATACGATATGGTCAATACCGACATCGCAGCTTTGTAGTAGTTTTTGAATATTTTGGCGGCTAGCGACAGGCATCATCATCATGTGATACATCACAGTGATATTATGTGCCATCATCTCAATTACATCGTCGACCATGAAGTCTTGATCATCAACATAGATACCTTGCTGGCAGCAATGCATGAGATAGTAATCGGATGGCAGATCGCGCGACTTGGCATTAGACAAGGCCTGTACCATATCTTTGGCACGTACGAACTCGTCCTCAACCCTCACCTCTCCAGCACTGTTTTTACTAGATAGCTCAGGTGTTGCGAGCGTCAACCACACGCTATGCACGCGGCAATTGGCAGTATCCTCTGCTTCTTGGATGGCTTGCTTGATAGCACCTTGTAGGCGTTCACGATGCTTAATTTGGCCTTGATAAAAATCGCTATTTTTAACTTGCCCTACGCCTAAGATACGAATGTCTTTTGCAGAGACAACATTGCCAATTACGACATACACTGCCGTGGCACTTAGATGGACAACAACCAAATTTTCGTTATATTTCATGGTAGCAGACAAATTATTACTAAATAGGAGCGCAAATAATGCCATCCTATTGAATCATTAAAAAAAGCGCTGTTAATACGCTATGATGTTGTACATATATTATTCATTTTGGGCAAACAGTTTCGACTCAAGTAACCACTCATCAGTATTACTTCAATTATTTGGGCTCATCAACTGGCGGCGCTGACATATCCCAGGCAATCGTAAAACCATTCTTGTAGCGTAAGTCTACAGATTGCATCTCATCTCGGCGTCCGCTTAACTGATTACCAAGTAACTGGCTTAGATTCAGTAATTTTTGTGCGGTGTTCTCATTATCGACGATGACGCGCAAGCCATTATCAAAACGAATGAGCCAAGTCATTCTTGGTGACAAAATAATGTCTTCAACCTGCATATCAAGTGGCGCATACCAATCATTGACTTGCTGCATTTGCTGCATAATGACTGGCGCTTGAGCCATTTCACCTTGCAGAGTAGCAAAGCGCTCTTGCGTCAAGTCGCTACTATCAGCAGGAACGAACACAGATCCTTTGGCATCAACCAAGCGCTCTGTTCCAAAATTAGCGACTGCTTGCTTAGGTAGTGCAGTAACTACAATGCCGCGTTGCCAGTCTCGAGAGATACTCACTTGATCAACCCATGCAAGGCTTGTCGTAATATCTCTTAATGCTTGCAAATCAGAAGTAAAAAAACTGCTGACCTTTTGCTGATCCATCACTGTCTGCAATGAGTTGTATTGAGCGGTAGAGAGCCCTTGATTGCTGATATGAATCTCAGCAGGCGGTGCATCACGTAACGCTTTACCACCCATTATCAATATTAGTACCAATAATCCTAATACCAATATCATAAAAAGATATCGGGCCGAGGTTGGTAATTGGAGTTTGGATGCTGGGCGACCGGCTTTATCACTCATCAAGTCAGTTACCTCGTTGACAGTTTGAGCCATAACGACCTTTGTCCCTATATTTGCATAAAACTGATCATGCTAATTATTGACGTAAATCTGCAAGTTTTTGCAGAAGCTTATTAAAGCAATATATTATCAAAGACTGTCAATAAAAAGACTGATAGTCAGCGATTATTCTTATTTAAACGTAACATTTTTCTTAGGTTATGAATAACTTATAGGTTATCCCTACAAAAAACGTAAATATTACTAAAACAAAGCTATTCTTACAATATTAACGTATTTTATAGGCAAACAATAGCGTAACGCTCGCTAGTAGCCTTGAATTTACACAAGTTTACATGAAGCTATGTTATAGCAGCTCTAGTGATACATTGACGGCTTTTTTGACTAAAATCGCCATGCTACAAAAGTGATAAAGCTGAGAAATTATAAACCTCTATATAATTTATCATTGCCCATGCTTTAACATAGCTCATTTACTCAATATGGTTGTCATCAGACTCATTGCTAAAAAATCGTGATAAATATGATGAGCGCCACATCAAAAAATTAGACTGTCTGAGATAATATGTGCCAGCACAATGTGTCAAAATCCATGCCTCTAGCTTTGGCTGCCATTGGTACCAAACTATGACTGGTCATACCGGGCACGGTATTGATCTCAAGCAACCAGAAATTCCCTGCTTCATCCTGCATGGCGTCAATACGTCCCCAACCTTTTGCATCTACAGCACGGAATGCCGCCAGACTTAACTCTTGCAGATGCTTCTCATCAGCAGCGCTCAATCCGCAAGGAATATAGTAGCTGGTATCGTTACGATTATACTTGGCCTCAAAGTCATAGAAATTGGTGATATCAGCAGGCTCAAGTCGAATGACAGGATAAGCTTCGTCATCGATAATCACAATCGTAAACTCACGACCTGTGATCCAGCGCTCAGCCATCACGGCATCACCACACTGTACGGCAGTAGCATAGGCCGCAGGCAATTCATCGAGATGATTGACCTTGGTCATGCCAATACTTGAGCCTTCGTGAACGGGTTTAATGATAAGCGGCAGTCCTAGCATATTGACCACTTGCTGCCAGTCGGTATCAGCCGTCAATAATGAAAACGGTGCTGTGGATAAGCCGCAACCTTGCCAGAGCTGTTTGGTACGCACTTTGTCCATACCTAATGCTGATGCCAAAACGCCAGATCCCGTTTGCGGTATATCAAACCACTGTAATACACCTTGCAGTAGACCGTCTTCGCCGCCACGACCGTGCAAGACATTAAACACGCGATCGTAATCACGTAATTCTGTGATGTCTTGATGCTTAGGATCAAAATGAGTGGCGTCGACACCTTGGTTTTGCAGTGCCTGCAATACAGCCGCACCGCTATCCAAAGACACGCTGCGCTCATTGCTGCTACCACCATAGATCACAGCGACCCTGCCAAACTGAGCGGCATCTTTTACATGACCAGTCATCGTACTGATAGATTTTTTATTCTCTTCCTCATTTGGCGAAATGCTCGCGTCGCTTTGTCCTGCTTGTGCAGCCGCCGCCAATGCTGGTTCTGGAGTGGTGATGGCTGATCTATCTTCGGTATCATCGATAGCGAGGTTCTGAGTACTCATGTTTTCTTTATTATTAGTCGTCATGAAGATAGTTCCTAAATTTTAGCTTACTTGATGTAAAGATTATTGGCAGCCAAATCAATAGCGATATGCCCCACATTACCCGCGCCTTGCGTGATAAGCATGTCATTGGCTTTTAATAAACGCTGCATCACAGGGGCAAGATTGTCTTTATCAATAATCGTCGGTTCAACTTCACCGCGCAGACGGATACTGCGTGCCAACGATTTGGTATCAGCGCCTATAATCGGGCTTTCACCTGCTGAATATACATCCAATAGTAGCAGCTCATCAACACTTGATAGCACTTCGACAAAATCGTCATAACAATCACGGGTACGGCTATAACGATGCGGTTGAAATAACATCACTAAACGGCGATCAGGAAAGCTTTGGCGAGCCGCTTTGATCGTAGCGTCAACTTCTTTTGGATGATGACCGTAATCATCAATCAATAGGACATTGCCATCATCGATATCGACTGAGGCATGCTGCTCAAATCGGCGGCCTACCCCTGCAAACTTCTGTAGGGCACGCTCAATCGCGGCATCATCGACACCTTCATCCGTTGCCATGGTGATAGCAGCCAGTGCATTATAGACATTATGTGTACCAGGTATGTTTAATGTCAGACGCAATGGCTTACGGTCACGGCGCAATACGGTAAAGTGCGTCTTGGTACCTTCTGCCACCAGATCGACAGCTTGTACGTCATTAAAAGGCTCAAGGCCAAAGGTCAATACTGGGCGACCAATGTCATCAATCATTGCATACAGCTCAGGGTCATCACCGCATACCACGGCCAACCCGTAAAACGGCATGTTTTGCAAAAACTGAATGTATGCGGCTTTTAATTTATCGAAGCTGTTCTCATAGGTTTCCATGTGATCTTGATCGATATTGGTCACAATTGCTGCCATTGGGCGCAGTGATAAAAAAGACGCATCGGACTCATCCGCTTCTGCTACCAAGAAACGGCTGTTGCCTAGTGCTGCATTTTTACCTGAGGCATTTAGCTTACCACCAATCACATAGGTAGGATCCAATTGCCCCTCTGCCATCATGGTGGTGAGCAAACTGGTCGTCGTCGTTTTACCATGCGCACCAGCAACGGCAATACCATGACGATAGCGCATCAACTCGCCAAGCATATCGGCGCGGCGTACGACTGGCAGGCGAGCTTCAAGTGCGGCTTTTACCTCAGGATTGCTACGATCAATCGCTGATGACACGACGATCACGTCAGCGTTGGCAATATTTTTGGAATCATGACCAATCGATATTTTGATACCAATCTGCTGTAGACGCTTCGTCACCAAGCTTTCTGCAATGTCAGAACCACTGACTTGATAACCTTGATTGTTCATTACCTCAGCGATGCCGCACATGCCTGAGCCACCAATACCAATAAAATGCAAATGCTGAATACGGCGCATTTCTGGTATTTCAATCAAACGCTTAGGAAGGGCTTTGGCAGAGGTAGACATAAAATTTTCTCTTTATTAAGGGATAATAAAAATTGAAGGACAGTAAAATATGATCAGTAAAAAATAACGAGTGGCAAAAGCCGAAACTATAAGGCTTGCCAAATAATATCAGCCACTTGTTTACTCGCACTGCGATTGGCAAGCGCATGACCTTTTTTGGCCATTTCAAGGCATTTCTCTCGATTGAGTACGCTAAGCTCATCGCTTAAACGTTTGGCCGTTAGCTCTGACTGTGGCAATAAAACCGCAGCAGCATGTGAGGTCAATGTGCGCGCATTGGCGGTTTGATGATCATCAACCGCATGTGGTAGCGGTACAAAAATAGCAGCAATACCGACATTTTGGATTTCAGTCACTGTCAATGCACCAGCGCGGCAAACGATAATATCTGCCCAGTTGTAGGCCGCCGCCATATCATCGATAAAGGGTTGCACTGTGAACTGATGCTTGCTTAAATCTTGCTCACTATAAGCCGCCTGAGTGGCTGCTTCGTTATTGCGTCCGCATTGATGGAGGACTTCAAACGGTTGGTCTAGCAAAGCCAGTGCTTTTGGCACGGTCTCATTTAATACCTGAGCACCAAGCGAGCCACCCACGACCAGCAGTTTAAGCGGTGAGCTATCATTGATATCATAACGCACCTTTGGCTCTGCGACACCAGTGATGGCGTTACGCACAGGATTGCCAACTGTTTCAAGCTTGGCATCTTGTTCACTATTGGCAAAAGTGTTCTCGAATGCTTGTAATACTTTGGTAGACAGCTTAGACAGATAACGATTGCTCATGCCAGCGATGGCATTTTGTTCATGGATAACCAGCGGTGTATTGGTCAGACGTGCAGCAAGTCCACCAGGCGCACTCACATAGCCACCAAAACCAACGACCACGTCAATCTGATTGCTGCGAATCACTTTCACCGCAGCCATCGTCGCTGACAATAACGTTACTGGCAGCTTAACTAAACGACCCACGCCCTTACCGCGCAGCCCCTGCATATTGATGGCATGAAAAGGATAACCCGTCGGTTCAACCAAACCATTTTCCATACCATTTGGCGTTCCAAGCCAATGAATAACCGCACCGCGACCGGTCAGCTCATCGCTCACTGCAAGCGCGGGAAAAACATGTCCGCCCGTCCCAGCTGCCATCATCAATATGTGCGGTGTTTTCATGGAGATCTGCCTATCTTTACTTTACTGATATGAAGGATTTGTCCTACTACTATGATGCCATTTACTAAAAAAATGACACGGTAAAAGCCCGCATAGTATAGAGGAAATCATTGTCTTATATACAGTACTTTATGCAGTAGAAATAACAAAAAACCAAGCCATGAGCTGGCATGACTTGGCGTCATTTACTACTGACATACGACCATACAAGGCAATGATAAACGAGGTATTAAGACGTACTTTCTTTAATGGACATCTGTCTTAGACTGTCTAAAACTATACCGTAAATTTATTTTCGATTGCCATGATAAAGTCGGTCGCGATATCGGTACCGCACTGATCATCAATCTCACGTACGCACGTTGGGCTGGTGACATTAATCTCAGTAATACGCCCACCGATCAAGTCCAAACCCACGAACATCAGACCTTTTTCTTTGACAATCGGCGCCACAACTTCTGCCACTTGACGCTCAATATCGGTTAATGGCATCGCCACACCGCGACCACCTGCGGCAAGATTGCCACGGGTCTCGCCTTTGCTTGGGATACGCGCCAAGCTATAGTCGACCACAACGCCATCTACAATAAGTACGCGTTTATCACCTGCTTTAATCTCTGGCAAATAACGCTGCGCCATGATTGGTAAAGTCTCAAGCTCAGTCAGCACCTCAATCGTCACGCCAATATTTGGACTATCAGCAGTCAGACGGAAGATACCTGTACCGCCCATACCATCTAGCGGCTTAACGATGACATCTTGATGCTCAGCGATAAACTTGCGAATGTGAGCCTGTTTGCTGGTCACAATCGTTGGGCTCATATACTCACTAAACCACGTCGCAAATAATTTCTCATTACAATCACGGATGGCTTGCGGATCATTGACCACGAGCACGCCTGCTGCTTTGGCATGATCAAGCATATAAGTGGCATAAATAAAGCGCATATCAAACGGTGGGTCTTTGCGCATCAAAATCACGTCATAGTCAGCAACTGAGCCTGTCGTTTTATCACCTAGTGTATAAAAATCTGCAGGATCACGCTTCACCGTAAGCGGCTGAGTATCGACCATTAATTGTCCACGATCCAACCACAAGTCATGAATCTGACAGTAGCCAAGCTGATGACCACGGTCTTGAGCGGCCCACATCATAGCGAGACTGGTGTCTTTTTTATAATTGACCCGCTCGATAGGATCCATAATGACGAGTATTTTTAGCGATTTTTCTTGGTTTTGTTGGCTCATTGTTTGACTCATGGTAGGGCTCACTTACGTTATATTATTAGTATAAAACAGTCTCAGTGCCTAACTATACACCGTACTGCTCACGGTAATGTTGCATTTTGGCTAACTGGGTCGCGTCTTTATGTTGGCCGTTTTGTGCACCATGGTCATCTGCCAAATAGCTGATCAAATCATCGATATCGACCAATGCCCGTACTGGTACTGCTAGTGTTGCTGCAAGCTCTTGAATAGCAGAGTGCTCAGCTTGGCCTTTTTCTTTGCGATCAAGCGCGACGATAATACCCGCAACGCTTGCTCCTGCTTGCTCTAAAATCTCGACCACTTCACGCATCGCTGTGCCTGCTGTGATAACATCGTCAAGCACCCAAACAGCCTTGCCACTTACGTCAGCACCGACCAAATTGCCCCCTTCACCGTGGGTTTTGGCTTCTTTACGATTGTAACCCCATTTTGCATTGATGCCATGATGTAGCCATAACGCTTGTGCGGTCGCTGCGACAAAAGGAATACCTTTATAAGCCGCACCAAAGATGACTAGCTCTTGCTCATTACCGTCATTATTTGCCGCAATTATCTGTTCAGCTAAGGCATCTGCATAACCACGTGCTAGCAGTGATAACATCTCACCCGTTGCAAGCAGACCTGCATTAAAAAAATATGGACTGATACGACCAGACTTGAGGACAAACTCGCCGAATTTAAGTACTTGGTTATCTAAAGCCAGTTGAATAAATTGATGAGATGAAAACGTTGGGTCTTGCGGGCGCGATACGTGAGACATGATGACATTCCTATAGGCAAAAAGAGGAGCGAAAAAATTTGCATTATTGTACGCATTATTGATCAGCTTGACCAACCGTTGATCTCGTAATCCTGCATATTGGCATAGCGAGTCAACAAACCACTACGCGACGAGATATTAAAATAACTCTGTCCATCTGCCCGCACTTGTATCTCCCAGCCTAAATGATACGCAGCAACAATGATGTGACCAGCAAATATCCGGATCTGACGATATGCATGGCGCTGCGTAGGCTTACAGACAATCTGACTGAGCAAATAACTACGTACGTGCTGGCAAATTTGCGCGGCACTATAGCTATGGTTGATACTTTTACGAGTACTACATTGCTTTAGCGCATGGACAGCAGCGCTACAGGCCATAATATCTGTCGCCAAACTGCCCTCGCCTGTCTCAAATTGCTGCGGTTGCAAAATCACTTGCCAATCATCGGCATACAGGCTACTCAGCAGTTCATCAGGATTATAGCGTTTGATCAATGCGCGCATAGATAGTGAAGATGTATGTACGTTATTATCAGCGTAGCGGTTCGTTATCGCATCATCAACCCCAAACCCATAACGGCTGAGCTTTGGATAGGCACGCATGGCCTGCTGGATATCTGACATATCTAATAATGTCATCTTTGATAATGGCGATAATAAGGGCTGATCACTGTGATTTTGATAAAAACTATCAGGCAACTCAACAAGCTGTGCCGCCTTGAGTAACGATAGATGCTCCGCCAAGGCTTCTGAAGCAATCAGCGACCATTTTGATAAGCTATCTGCATTAGGCTGATAGAACCGTGTCGAATTACCATAAAGTCGGCGCAGCTGACCATCTAGGCGACGAGCAGGCTCAGGAATATCACTCAATGGTCTGGCGGGATCAAGGGGGGATCGTTTGGGATCAAAGTTCGGATGTACGATCGCAGGTTGCTGTGAATCAGCTAGCATAGAAGACTGCCCAGCATCGCCTTTTGTGAGCTTGCTACCTTCTGCTGCCAGACTAGCATGAGACAAACGGTCATCAGAAGTAAACGGCTGAGTCATGAAATCTCCATAAACTATCACATATAAAACGAACAAAAACGTTCAAACCGAACAATGATCTTAACGCTAAAAACTACGCTTGATGGTCTAAAATATCACGATAGCCTGTTTGCCAATCAGCATACTCAAGCCAAGCTAACGGAATATTGCTATGTAAACGCTTTCCTGTCGCTGATGTCTTTTTTTCATCGATAGTAGGCGCGGCTTCACCGACTTGTTCACTCAACCAAACGCCAAGCTCAAAGGTGGTTACAGGCCTGTAGTCTGTCGCAAGATAGAGTGGCTTTGGTGTTTCTGTCGTCAACACATTGGCAATGATAGTGACCAAGTCGCGATCCATAATACGATTGCTCCAATGCTCGGCGGCTACTGGCTCTTTTTGTGGCTCGCGCGCTTTACGCACGCGCATAAGGCGCTCACGTCCATAAATGCCGCTAGGACGAATGATGATGGCTTTATCACCAAAGCTTTGTTGCAGTGCTTGTTCGGCTTGCAATATAACCTTTGATGCGTCACGCTCAGGCGTCATAGGTTCAGTATGCTCATCGATCCATTCGCCATTGTCTTGACCGTAAACACCAGTAGAAGAAATAAACACGACGCGCTCAAGGTTCGCCAGATTCGGAGTAAGCGTTGCCAAATGTTGGCTAATCGCCAAGTAGCTGTCATGATAACCGCTGGTCGAATACTCATCAGGTGTGACGATAATCGCAATATGGGTAAATGATTGCAGCTGCTCGGTCGTCAGAGTCAGCGCATCAGCCTGCAAAAAATTGGCGCTATCCACTAATGCATAGTGATCACGCTCACTACGAGCCAGCCCTGTCACCGAAAAGCCGTCTTGTGCCAGCTTATTGGTAACAGGCAAGCCGATATCCCCTTGCCCGATAATGAGTATATTTGGTGTATTCATAAAGCATCTTTCCTTTTATACCACTTATACAACGATTACAGCGCTAAAAGATAACTCTACTTAAAAATACCGTCTGTATGACAGCTGTATATCCTCATTCGCATCGACGCGCTCTTGCCAGTCGTAGCTGGCATTGATCCGTAGTGCTTGTTTTTTATCAATATCGTATTGTAAACCGAGGCTTGAGATCGGTTGCCAATAATGACCACGAACGTTGGACTCATCGCTGCTGCCATGATACCAATATGGCAATTGCAATTCAGCTTGCGCGCGTAACTGATTGTTAATCTGATAACGACAGCCGGCATTGACACCTGCCCCTACCCGAAAGCCTTTATTGATAGCGCGCCCTGCTTGCGCGGTCCCAGCCAAAAACGTATAGCATAGTTGCGGCGGCATCTGACCCATACCACTGCTTGGCGTACCAAATGCCCACGACCAGCCCGTCTCATAACCCACACTACCCACCAGATGATCTCGCCCGCCCTCTTGTGAGCCATCATTCACTCGCGTCGCCTCAATGCTTGCACCCCACGTTTTGCCTTTGTTGCCAGCATTGATAGGATTAAAAGAGCGTCCACGAATCAAAGTCGCATTTTGAAAGACCACGCTGTCTGGTTGATTGGGCTTATCATCATCTGTGTCATATAGACGTAAGGTCGCAGCTACCCCTTCTAAATTAAAAAACTGTGAATACCCTGACGCGTGGTCAAGCGTATCATGAAACCCTGCTCTAAACCCAATATCGATATAATCATTGTCACCGCGCTGACCGATAGCTATCACTCCCAACTGTAGTGGATGCCTATCTATTGGGTTATTATCCGATACCTCGATTTGACGTTTGCGTAACCATTGTCCATCATCTGATAGGCTTGATACGGGATTGATCTGTGCCGATTTTATCTCATTTAAGGTTTGTTTGGCGCTGTTATGATAACCCAACTGCGCGCGTTGTTGTTTAGCGTCATTAAGCTGAGCTTGACGCAACGTATTGTCGGCTGGGGTATAAGTGGCATTTGCCAAAAGATTTTGACTGTTTCATAACTGAATGACATCAGAGGGCACGACCACATAAGCCAGTTGCTTCAATAAATTCTGCTGAGGACGAATAACGTCAATCAGGCGCAGAATCTCAGAAGCACAATTATCCGTGGTGAAGTAATACGGCATTTTTAGCGCTTTGGTCTCCCAAACATGGCGCATAACCTGCTGTACTTCACTAGATGTCAGATTCAACTGATACGTCCACGTATCACGCTCATCGTCTTGTAGATATTTTGCGAGCTTTTGGGGATAAGGATCAATCTCGATAGCACTGTCATAACTGCCAATCATGGATTTGGTCGCATAGATTGGAAAGCTATCGTTTGGATCACCGTCCACCGTATAATTGAGCGCATACGCCTGACTGATTTGATTGGGATCTGCTACGCTCGATTTTGAATCAATGCGCAATAACGTATGACCAAAGGCAGAGAGTGGGTTGTCCAAATACTCCTCAGCAAACACAATAGATAACTGCTCAGGCGCCAATGTCGCCATCCAGTCATCCAGCTCTGGACACTCATTTGTCAGACTCGCATCATCGATAGCTAACTTTTCTTTTAGCCATGCCACTCGTGCTGGGAAACGGCACAGAACGGAATTATTATTGGCTTGAGTTTTTATATGAATGTTTGCTTGGTTGTTACCAGTTGTCTGCGATGTGAATTCTTTTGCCAGTGCGACTAGTGTCGCGTCTAATTCTGCGGCTGAATCCTGCTGACCGTTATCACTCAAAAAAAAGCGTGGATCATCGACCAAACTCTCCGTTTTCTTTTTAGATAAAATGCTGCTTTGATCATCGTAAAAATACAATAAGCGTCGCCATATTGTATGCTGTGCTAGATTGTCAGTTTTTGCCTGTCGACGCCATGTTGCCAGTAACTGCTCTGTCGCCATATCTGACCCAGACGCAGTATTATTTTGAGTATTGTTTCCATTATTACTGAGAGTAGATGTCTCAATGCGAACAGCATCTTCAGCGTCACGAGGTGACGTACTATCTGATAATTCAGATGAGAGCGCTCCTTCGGTAACCAATAAAGGCGTCGGTAAAAATGCCTGCGTGTTTGCAGAAAACAATAGCGCCGCTATCGCCATTGGCAGTCGCGCTCGCTGACCAATGGTTATTAGAGTATAAGTTCCAGACGTAGACATCGGTTTTATAGACATGAGGCAGGCTCTCACACGTTATTATTTATACGCTATTCGCGCTGTGAAGGTTTATTCTGCTAGAGACTCAAATGATATAAGCAAGCTGCGACCATCTAACTACTTTGATAAACTTTCTATCACAACATCACCAATACTGTTATAAAAAGAGAGCTTTATGCCCGATTCATCATTATCTACATTGCCAATGACAATCACAGATGGTTTGCTGTCAGCCGCTACTTGGCTGGCCTCACCAAACTACAATATCAGGCCAAAAGGTCTAAGTATTGATGCCATCATTATTCATAATATTAGCCTACCACCCAATGAGTTTGGTGCGTGCGACTCTAGCGGCACGCATTATGTAAAAGCATTATTCACTAATCAATTAGATTGGGATGCGCACCCTTATTTTCAGACAATCAAAGGCGCAGAAGTGTCAGCGCACCTGTTTATTGAGCGTGACGGGGCTATCACTCAGTTTGTCAATTTTAACGAACGCGCTTGGCACGCTGGACGCTCTAGCTACTTAGGCCGACCTGAATGTAATGATTATAGCATTGGCATTGAGCTTGAAGGGTCAGATTTTGTGTCCTTCACCTCTGCTCAATATGAGAAGCTCGCAGCGGTAATCGCGGCTATTTATGAAGCGTACCCGAAAACGCAGCGACATTTGACAGGGCACAGTGATATTGCGCCAGGGCGTAAGACGGATCCTGGTGATTATTTTGAATGGGCAAGGTTGCGGGAGCTAGTTGCAGGGTTATTACGAAATAACTCTTTATCACTGCAAAAATGATTTCCACATCCAATCCATTTATCTCCGTGATGAAAGTGCTATAATTCGTCAGTTTTTTTGCAACAGCAAATCAGCACACTAGCTCTTACACAACCCTGTACACAACTTAGCAAGATAGGTTCTCATGGCAAAAAGTCGGTTATTTCGTTCAACCATGGTGGTCAGCAGCATGACCATGTTATCGCGTATTTTAGGTTTGGTACGCGATGTCGTATTGCTAGGGGTTTTTGGGGCTGGCGGTTTGATGGACGCCTTTTTGGTCGCCTTCAAAATCCCAAACTTTTTGCGACGACTGTTTGCTGAAGGGGCGTTTAGCCAAGCATTCGTTCCTGTGCTGTCCGAGTACAAGGAAAAGTACAGCTTACAGCAAGTACAGATTTTAGTCAGTCGCACCTCGGGCGCACTCTTGCTGGTGTTGTCGATGCTGACAGTTGTTGTTATCTTAATCGCGCCTTGGGTAGTGACGTTGTTTGCCCCCGGGTTTGCCGATCAACCTGACAAATTTGCCATTACCGCTGAATTACTCCGCCTTACCTTCCCTTATTTGCTGTTTATTTCTATGACGGCTTTTGCCAGTGGTATTTTGCAAAGTTATGGTCGTTTTGCTGCGCCCGCCTTTGCCCCAGTCCTATTGAATTTATGTATGATTGGTGGTGCGCTGATTTTGGCGCCGATGTTTGATACGCCTATTATGGCGCTTGGCTATTCCGTGGCGATCGCAGGACTATTGCAATTCTTAATACAACTGCCTCAGCTATGGCAACAAAAACTACTGGTCGCGCCCAAGATTGACTTTCAGCACGAGGGCGTTCGCCGCATTCTAAAATTAATGCTGCCTGCTATCTTTGGTGTGTCTGTCACTCAGATTAACTTATTGCTGAACACCGTTTTTGCCTCATTGATGATTGGTGGTTCGGTGTCTTGGCTCTACGCAGCTGAGCGTATGAGCGAGTTACCACTAGGGCTGATTGGTGTGGCGATTGGTACGGTCATATTACCAAGTCTGTCAAAAAGTGAAGCGCAAAAAGACGATGTTAGTTTCAAAAAGACCATCGACTGGGCCGCGCGCCTTATCATTTTGGTCGGTGTGCCTGCCTCGGCTGCGCTCTTTGTACTCGCAGATGTGCTGATGCAAGCCCTGTTCTTACGTGGTGAGTTCACCCTTCGTGATGCGCAGATGAGTGCGCTGGCATTGCGTAGTATGGCAGGTGGTATCTTAGGATTCATGCTGATCAAGATCTTTGCCCCTGCATTTTTTGCGCGTCAAGACACCAGAACACCTGTCAAAATCGGCATCATTTCTGTTATTGCCAACATGGTATTTAGTGTCATCTTTATTGGGATATTCTATTTCTTAGAAATGCCATTACATGGTGGCCTAGCCTTGGCAACGACGGGCGCAGCGTTCGTAAACGCAGGCTTGCTCTATTACCTCTTACACAAGCGCGATATTTTCCGTTTTGGCCCCCATTGGAACAAACTATTCACACAGTTTGCCATTTCGACTGGCTCCATGATCGGCGTACTTTATCTCATGTTACCCTACTTCCCTACTGATGAAGCCCAGTGGCAACGCATCATCGCACTCGTGATTATGTGTGTCGCCGGAGCGCTCGTCTATGGCGTGGTATTGCTAGCGACAGGTTTCCGTCCTCGCCAGCTCAAACACGGATAAGCCAAAGTAGATATAGGCATGAGCTTGGCTTACGAAACCAAAACAAGCCTATCATCAGAATTGACAATGCTTGCCACCAATCGTTGTCATAATGACCTATTAATGAATAACTGACATTTGAGGTTCGATATGACAACGAAACAGCCACTCTTCCAGCGCTTACCGCTTCTCCTTGCAACAGGTGTACTCGGTACTGGACTACTGCTGAGCGGTTGCAGCAACAATGAGTCTGCAGACACTGAAACTGCTACCAACAATGAAGAGGTTGCAGCTGTCGTTGATACTTCAGAAGAAGACACAGCTGAGCAAAAAGAGACAGCAGATAGCACAAGTGAAACGACTCAAGTCACAGATGATACTGAGAACAAAACGACCGTTGATAATGACAATATCGATCCAGTCACTGCTCCGATTAACCAAAAAAGCCTAGTGACCAATCCGACCGAAGCGGGTACACCAGAGGACACGGTCAAAAAAGCACTAAATAGCTTGTATTATGGTGATGTGAAGGATGCAGTAGGCTACTATCAAGTAGATATGGCAAACTTTGAGCAAGAGCTTGCCAACACTCAATCGGCGTTTCAACAAACGGTCGATGGCGTGACGATTACTGACACAACGTACAATGATGACAAAACGCGCGCCACCATCACTGGCGAGTTGATGCTCAAAGGACAAAGCGACCCTGCACCATTAACCTATCAACTACAGAAAATAGATGGTCAATGGAAAATCTTGGGTTAAGGCATTTTGCTCTAATTATCTGCAACGTTGTCCGATGCCACGGCTTTACCAAGCATCACGACATCAGCGATAAACCCGTCCATATCGCAAACTTCTGGCATATATCCCCACTGCTCAAAGCCAAGTTTACGGAACAGTCCCAAACTTGGCTGATTGTGGGCAAAGATAAGGGCAACGATATTTCTGATTCCTAAACTGGGCGCTTGCGTCAACATCCAGCGTGTCAACAGACTGCCCAACCCTTTACTCTGATAATCTTGGTTCAGATAGATGCTGATTTCAGTGCTGATATGATAAGCGGTACGCGCATATAAATCACTGAAACTGCCCCATGCAACAATTGGTAGTTTTGTACTCTGTCTATCGGCATCACCTTCTAGTAATGCTTTGACTACATAAATAGGCCTCGTTGGACTATCTAAATGCTCATCGAACCAAGCTGTACGTTCTTCGAGCGTTACTAATGCCAAATTTGCCGTTGCTTGTTTGCCAGGAATACTTTGGTTATAAATCGCCAAGACTTCTGCCAAGTCTTCTTTACTGGCACGTTGTACCATAAACTGCTGGGTCAGCTGATGTGTCAACGGGGCAGTTGCTATGACATCTAAGGCAACATCGGACATAGAGTCTCCATATTAATTGGCATTATTATTGGTATTCATGATGATAGTAAAAAATCGTCATACTGATAATAGACGTATGTACAAACCATGAAATTCATAGAGCGTCATTCATACTTGCATTATCCGTAGACTATAGGATGTTAGTGTGGCTATTTTACTTTATAATGGCTAATTTTCGACACATCAATTTTGACCATAGATGTGTTTTTTCGTTTTTTATCTGGTCTCATCATAGCTGAAAACTTATGAAAACCTATTTTCTTGAGCAACTGATTGCATCATCAAATGCCGCGTCTACTACTAATGACCCAGTAGAGTTAGCGCCTTGTGTGCTCACTATTGGCAATTTTGATGGCGTACACCTTGGTCATCAGGCAATGCTGGCACAAGTTCGTGATATTGCGCATACCCAAAACTTGGACGCTGCGGTCATGATATTTGAGCCACAACCACGTGAGTTTTTTGAGCCAGCTAAAGCCCCTGCGCGTTTGACCAATCTAGCAGAAAAGCAGGCACTCCTAGCACAACATGGGGTTAAAACCTTAGTGGTGGCAGGTTTTGATGAGGACTTTCGCTCATTATCAGCACAAGCCTTTGCCGATATATTAGCCAAGCGCTTAAATGTAAAAGCGCTGGTACTAGGTGACGACTTCCGCTTCGGTCATGATCGTACTGGCGATAGTCAGTTTTTGCGCGATTATGGTTTGGATGTGACTAACCTACATACCATCACTGATAGCAATATTGACAACGACCACTTGAATGATGTCAATAATGAAGCTGCACGTATTAGCTCTACTCGCATCCGTGACTTGCTATTGGCAGGTGATATTCACGCTGCCAACATACTGCTGGACCGCGACTACGCCATTACGGGGTCGGTCGTCCGTGGCGATCAAATTGGTCGCACTATGGACTTTCCTACTGCCAATATTGATTTGCAGCGAATAAAACCCGCTTTGCACGGTATTTTTGCCGTTGATGTCGTCAGCTTAGATGAGAATGGAGAGGTCATACCTGATGGTTTAATAAAGCTGGCTACTGATAACAATATAGGCGTCGCAGGTTTGCGTCCACATAGTTTGTTCGGTACCGCTAACATTGGCAAAAGACCCTCTGTTGATAAAGGTGATGACTGGCGATTGGAAGTACACTTTCCCAAACTAAAAGCAGATTTGTACGGATTGAATCTAGAAGTGCGCTTCTTGCACTTTTTGCATGGTGAGCGTCGCTACGATGGTTTGGACGCCTTGAAAGCCGGTATTCATCAAGATGTCACTGACCTACTAGAATGGCGTGATAACCAAGTTTAACAGTCAGACGTATCTTATATTTTATCAAGTCCAAACTTTTTTGCTGTTGCGATTCCGGTATGTCCTTGACGATAGTATGCGATGACTTGAAGCTTAAAGTCTAGATCGTAACGTATAAAAATACCCCATAAGTTGTGTCCAACTTATGGGGGTCGGTTCACTATATTAGGTTTTTTATATCAGCTTTTAGGCATCAGGATGCATTCGTACATTTAACTCATCAATCGTCTCTACCCATGCTGCATCGTTTTGCCATTCTTCTTGCAAGAACATACGCTGGCTATCGGTCCAGAAATCAGCTTCTATCAATTTCTCTTCACTTGATAACTGGTTGTCTGCGATAAACTTATCAATTGCTTCATCAGAGCTATCTAGACCTAACTGAGCAAATAGCTCATTCATATTATATTCTGGCTCACCCAACATACTTTTCTCCTTAAATGGTGTAGTGGAAATTGTGCTTATTATTTAAATTAACCCATTTATTGTAGCAAGCTTTGTGCTAATAGCTGTTAATCAACGTTTATCTAACGTTATCAATTGTATAGGCAGCAAACAGATATTGCCATTTCAAAAGATGCGATAGATTACTTTTTATTTCATCATATCTTTTGGATAAAAAAACTTATAGACATAAAAAAGCCCTCCTATATTAAGAGGGCTTTTCTTTTTCACTCATTACTTAAGTTAAGACAGCTATATAACTGCTTAGCTTATGGTAGTAGGTGTGCTACTGCATCACGCTCTTCGCTCAGCTCTTGCTCAGTGGCGGCCATTTTCTCTTTTGAGAATTCTGATGACACATCAACGCCGTCTACGATAGACCAGTCGCCGTTTTTGCATGTGCATGGGAATGAGTAGATAAGGCCTTCAGCGATACCATATTCCCCATTTGAGTAAACACCCATAGAGACCCAGTCGTTCTCGTCAGTACCGAGTGCCCACGTGCGCATATGGGCGATAGCAGCGTTGGCAGCAGAAGCTGCAGATGAGGCACCGCGAGCTTTAATGATGGCCGCGCCGCGCTGCTGTACTTCTGGGATATACGTGTTTTCGTACCAATCACGATCAACCAACTCTAGCGCTGGTTTGCCATTGACAGTCGCAGCCGTTAGGTCTGGATACTGGGTCGATGAATGGTTGCCCCAGATGGTCATGTTTTTGATGTCATTGACAGTGCTGTCAGTTTTTTCGGCCAGCTGTGCCATCGCACGGTTATGATCTAGGCGAGTCATGGCAGTAAAGTTACGTGGATCTAGGTCTGGTGCGTTACGCTGAGCGATTAGCGCGTTGGTGTTGGCAGGGTTACCGACGACCAATACTTTTACATCACGGCTAGCGACTTCGTTTAATGCTTTGCCTTGTGCTGAGAAAATCGCAGCGTTGGCTTCTAGTAAGTCCTTACGCTCCATACCTGGACCACGTGGACGGGCACCGACGAGTAACGCGTAGTCAGCATCTTTGAATGCCACATTTGCATCATCAGTTTGGACAATACCAGCAAGCAATGGGAATGCGCAGTCTTCTAGTTCCATGACCACACCCTTTAGGGCATCAAGCGCTGGTGTGATTTCAAGCAATTGCAAAATAACTGGCTGATCTTTACCTAGCATCTCGCCAGATGCAATACGAAATAGCATCGCGTAGCTGATATTACCGGCGGCACCAGTGACGGCAACACGTAAAGGCTGTTTCATTGACATTGAATACTCCCTAATTGATGATTAGATCATTTATGATTGTAATAGATGATTATCTTTTTAGATATCGACTTGTTTGCTGCACAAAGGCAGCGCTAAACCGAGAGCTAGTGTAGCACTTCATCACAGCGACCGTCTAGATACAGTCATAGCCCCATTAGGGACTATATTGTTACATTTTATACGAAAAGAATATCTATAAGCTCAGAGCCTATAAATAAAGGGCTGTATAATTTTTAGATACGGTCCATAGTATGTTTTACCGCTATGAGATGAGTAAATAAGAGCATAAAAATGACAATGTAATACGGACAAGTTTACTCAGATTTTATTAAAAACAGTACCGAAAAGGATGTAGAAAAAGAACGGTAGACTATCTAAAAAATAGTTAAATAAAAGCTATCTACCACCTGAAATGATGAATTGGCTGCCGCAGTTATCTACAACATTGTGACAAGTGCCAAAACTGCTACCCTCATAGCACACATGGATATCCGTCAGTATCGATTGACGACGACTGCCTTCTTGGCAAATGAGATCGACACTATTTGATGACATACCACTATTTAGGCGCGTCATTTGACTAATAAATCGAGATTTAGAGACTGTATAACTGTTGCCCGTATTCAGCTCGTTAGGAAGCTTTAGTTCACCAGCGTAGTTAGTGATTTGTCGGAAGTAGCGACTGGCACTCAGTGGGCTACAAGCACCATAGCGCTGCCACGTTTGGCTACGTACTGTCGTATCAGGCATGATGCGATTGACAACCTTTAGTTGTAGTGGTGTCAAACGTGGCTCGCTACCACGACCACAGCGTTCGCCGTAGCCCATGTCTAAGCCTGAAACTGTTAACGAATAGCCTTCTAGACATTGACGCATGCGGGCTCTTGTCGGCTGTATGCTACATAGCGCGGGGGTCATCTCGACCATCAATACGCGCTGGCCAGCTTTGACCGTGCTCGCCGCATATGCTGGCGTAAGCATAAGACCTTGTATGATTAACAAAGCACCAAAACTCGTCGTTTTATTAACTTTACCCATATGATGCCTATTTTTCAAACTTCCACGGAACTGCACCAAGAAACTGGATGTCTTAAATTTTGAGCTTGTTTCTGCTTTCGTATTAGATGACCGGGGCACCTGAATCAGTAACGGTTGCCGAGTTTTCGATAATACAGGCAGTTTGAAGTATTTTTTGATCATAGGGCTGGGAGCAATTAGCAATGATAAAACATGGGCTATCACTTAAATCATTGTGCTAACAGCATTAAACACATAGCGATCTAAGAACAAGACTGAAGAACATAAACGTCAATTAAAGCAATGGTAACAAAATGTCTTTTTTAATCTATAGCAAAAACGTAAACGTTGTCGTGCTCGTCAACAATTGCAAAATTAAGTTCAGTGTTTATTGTATAAAGTACTAAGACTTGCTGTCATTTAGTCCATAAAAAATAGACCATTAACTATAAAAGCTAGTGGTCTATTAAAGACGAATTCACTGATTAAAAAGCACCAGGTACTGTACCCATACGTTGACTGATTGGCTGACCACGACCCAGCAGACTGCTATAGATAGTAGCGTTTTCCATCACGTGTTTGACATAGTTACGCGTTTCAGGAAAGGCAATCGATTCGACATATTGATCTGCGGCGATTGCGCCATAGGTTGGTTGCCAGCGTTTGGCATTATTAGGTCCAGCATTGTACCCTGCGGTTGCCAGTACTGGCTGGTAGTTCAGTTTACTCAAAATGTCACCCATATACCAAGTACCATAACGAATGTTGGTATCGCCACTATTGGCACGGCTCGCACTATAAGTCTCACCTAAGTTACGCGCGATATATTTTGCCGTATCAGGCATGATTTGCATCAACCCACTGGCGCCTACATTTGAGCGCGCAGAAGACACAAAACGGCTCTCTTGACGCATGATGCCATAAGCCCACGCTGGATCAATGCCTGCTGATTGACTATAACGCACCACTGACTCTTGGTGTGGCATAGGGTGCGAAAGTGCCAAGCTATTGACTCTATCGGTATTATCGACGGCATAAATCGCCCGATCGAGCCAGCCCATGTCATACGCTTGACGCGCCGCCGCGATAATGAGATTGTCATCACGGTTATCGCGTGCTTGCTTCACAGCCCAGTTCCACTCGCGGTTGGCATACGCGCGGCTAGCATCAGAGTTATATAAGGCAAATGCACGAGCAAAGTTAGCGTCTTGCATCACGCGCGCGCGGTCAGCGGTACTGACATTAGGCAAATTGCTACCACCTAAGCGGCTGGCATCAAAGCGCTGACCGATCCTGTCTTTTGCCATCAAGCCATAGTAGTCATTATTTTTCGCTAGGTTTTGATACATTTTTTTGGCGGTATTGCGCTTACTGCTATTGCTTGATTGCTCATAAGCACGAGCCAGCCAGTATTGCCACTGTTCATCCTTTTGAATTTCACCATCCATTTTTGAAATAGCTTCAACCACATCATCCCAGCGGCCAAAGCGGATTGCCGCCATGGCATAGTCTTCAGCTTCTTCAAAGTTAAAGTCATCATCTAAACTATGGCGGAACCAGTCTACTGCTTCAGCATTAAAACCGTCATCGGTATTGTGGTTCATGCGCTTAACGCCAAGCGTACGATAGGCGTAACGACGCGTTTCGTCATTCAATAACTTTATAGCGCGCTGATTGTCTTGCTTGATATCAAAGTCTAATTGCAGGGCCGCTTCTCGATAGGATTTATCTGCGACACGGCCAATAGCATATAGGTATAGGTATTGATTGGTTTGACTGGCGGGCTCGCGGCCAAAGCGGCTAAAAAACGACGAGGGATTGAGCTGAATTTCACTAAGCGCCGAATAGGCAATCGGTGTCCCTAAGCGCGATGATAATGCCATGATGTCGCCTGTCTTACCGACACGCAGCATCCGCTTGAGACGAGCAGCGCGATCCTGATTGCTAATGAGCGCGTTGTTATTCATCTCCATCGCTAGCTGCTCACACAAGGCAGGCTGCTTTTTGGTGGTTAGCCAAACATCAGATTTGGCTGCCATGGCGCGCATGGTATCACCGCCATTATTGAACCCAAGGGCGATAGCGCAGCGCTCACTGGCATCAGCATTGGTAATCAGATTTGCCACTTGTCTGACAGAGGCGTAGTCATTCGACCCCGCTTTGCTCTCCGCAAAATCAGCCACCAACTTCTCAGCCATGACCGTATCTGGATACTGACGCACAAACTGTGATACGGCCGCTGAACTTTGTGAATTGAGATCTAAATTCATCCGCCAATAGGTTGGATACATGGCAAATAGACCGCCGCTCATGATTTGCTCATAATTATAGAGCGCACCCACATCGCCGCGATCCGCTGCGATAGCCGCTGCCATAAATGAGTCAATACTACGGTCTTGCTGATAATTGCTCTCTTGTTGGTAGCTTTCCTCATCGCCCCACGTCAACTCTGCACAAGCTACTTGTGACATACCAAGCGCGCTTATAGCGGTTGCCACACTCAATGCGCTTATCCACAACGAGCCTACTGTGAGTCGTTTCGACGTCTGCTTTTGACTGGTAAATTCTTCATCCTTGATGCTATGAGCAACACGCAACTTTGTCATACTGACTCTCTTTATGATGTCTCTACAAATATTTGAATAACGGTTCGCTAAGTACCGCCAAGGGTATCGCAATCATCATACTATACTCATTGTGCTTTCAACTATCTCCTTTACCTTTTGTTAATAAATAGGAGAGCACGGTGTAACATAGAAATGATAACGAGCCTCAGTTTTTATAAATGGTAATATTAATCACAGTAAATAATTGATACTGCTATGAATTATTTATCATATTGACAACCCATCGCCTATGCTAATTTTTCACATTAGTACAGGGTTGTGATAAAATACGCCACCTGTTAATCGGCTACTTCGTTATATTTTTGGTCAATCATGGACTTCCCCTTATGAGTGTTACTGTATTCAATCCCCGCATCGATGACGATGCTGCTGCTGAGACGACTGTCACCGCACGTGCTGTCACTGCACTCAAGGAGCAAAGTTCAGCCCAAGCGCCCGTCGAAAAAGCCGCAACCAAGAAGGTATTCATCACCACCCAAGGCTGTCAGATGAATGTCTATGATTCAGACAAAATGCTCGATGTGCTCGGTGACTCGCACGGCATGCAAGTGACGCACAACATTGATGAAGCCGACGTGCTGTTGATGAATACCTGCTCTATCCGCGAAAAAGCGCAAGAAAAGGTGTTTTCAGAGCTTGGGCGCTGGCGCAAACTCAAAGAAAAACGTCCTGATCTCGTGATTGGCGTTGGCGGCTGCGTGGCCTCACAAGAAGGCGACAATATCCAAAAACGCGCACCTTATGTGGATATGGTGTTTGGCCCGCAAACCTTGCACCGTCTGCCTGAGCTGTATGACCAATCACATGAGCAGCGTGATATCGCGCCTAAAAACCGTATCGGTACGATTGACGTATCCTTCCCCAGTATTGAAAAGTTTGACTTTTTGCCTGAGCCAAGAGTAGAAGGCTACAAAGCCTTTGTCTCAATCATGGAAGGCTGCTCAAAATATTGCTCATTCTGCGTCGTTCCTTATACACGCGGTGAAGAATTGTCGCGTCCACTTGACGATGTGCTGGCCGAGATTGATAGCCTTGCCGCGCAAGGTATCCGCGAAATCAACCTACTTGGTCAAAACGTCAACGGCTATCGCGGCGAAAAAGACGATGGCAGTATTTGCCGTTTCGCTGAGCTGCTGCATTATGTCTCGCACGTCGATGGTGTGGAACGTATTCGTTATACCACCAGCCATCCGCTTGAGTTTACCGATGATATCATTGACGCTTATGCACAATTGCCAGAGCTGGTATCGCATCTGCATCTACCTGTACAAAGTGGCTCAAACGCGATTTTGGCGGCGATGAAACGCAACCATACCATCGATGTGTATATCGATCAGATCAATAAGCTCAAAGCCATCCGCCCAGACATTCACTTGTCGAGCGACTTTATCATTGGCTTTCCTGGTGAGACTGATGAGGATTTCCAAGACACGCTAAACTTAGCAAAAGAATTGAACTTCGATCACTCGTACAGCTTTATCTACTCCAAGCGTCCGGGCACGCCAGCTGCTGAGTTACCAGATGATGTCAGCTTCACCACCAAAAAAGCGCGTTTGGCTGAGTTCCAAAAAGTGATCGTTGACTCGACATTGGCCAAAACGCATGAGATGGTCGGTACAACGACTCGCGTCTTGGTTGAACAAGTCGCGAATCGCCATCCAGATTGCCTAATCGGTACAGCGGACAACACCCGTACGGTGATGTTCCCTTACGATCCTGAGCGCAGTGATGAGCTGCTTGGTAAAATTGTCAGCGTACGTGTCACCGATTTTGTCAGCCCGCATATGGTGAAAGGCGAGCTAATCGAAGTATTAGCATAGTGGTTAAGGTAACAATGGTTAAATTATAAGTTTGAATAAGAATAAAAAAGCCGTTCACTATAATAGCGAACGGCTTTTTTGCGGGTGAATGTTAACCATCACTATTCTGATAACCAATCTGTCTTCCGTAGCTGCTGCTTGGTCTCACGGCGACGTTTCTTGCGGACAATATCGATATCTTCTTTTTCATGAATACCGCCTTTTCTTAACAGGGGATCAAGCGCCAAATAATTACGCGGTTTCACTGCGCCTAGCGAGTGCTGTGCACCTGATTCAGTCTGCTTGTCTAACTGTCTCTCAATTTGTTTAGCCTTTTTTAACGTTTGTTTTAAGCTCATATAGTTACCTATTCTTTAATCCTTTTTAGATACCAACGCCGAAAATCATCTTAGCGAGGAAAACGAGCGCAAATTGTATATCCAGTACATTAAGCAAGTTTGACGACGCTAAGAGGATTTGCAGGTTTGGTATTAGCCCTTAATACACATGACCTGCTTCAGCGTATGCACCACTTCAACCAAGTCTTTTTGATTGGCCATCACTTCATCAATGTCTTTATATGCGCCAGGGATTTCATCGATAACGCCTTTGTCTTTACGACATTCAACACCATCGGTTTGCGCTTTTAGATCATCAATGGTGAACGCGCGTATCGCTTTACCACGGCTCATCTGTCGCCCTGCCCCATGTGAGCAAGAACAAAACGACTCTGTCGCACCCAGACCACGGACGATAAAGGATTTTGTACCCATCGAGCCGGGGATAATGCCAAGCTCACCGGCATAAGCACTGATTGCGCCTTTACGCGTCACGTAAACCTGCTCGCCGAAATGCACCTCTTCATTGACATAGTTGTGATGGCAATTGATGGCTTCTTTGGTCAGGGCAAATCGTGGCAATCCTGCTTGCGGCGATTGCAGCGCCTTAATCACCAAACGCATCATCTCGCGGCGATTCTCTAGCGCGTAATCCTGCGCCCAACCAACTGCCTCAACATAATCGGCAAAGCTGTCAGACCCTTCGGCAAAGTAAGACAAATCACGATCAGGCACATGACCAAAGCGTGATTGACGCTCTTTTTTGGCCAGATTGATAAAATAGCGCCCGATACAATTACCAATACCGCGACTACCAGAATGCAGCATCACCCAGACATCTTGGTTTTCATCCAAGCACAGCTCGATGAAATGATTGCCACCGCCAAGTGTGCCCAGCTGTTTGGCCCACGTACGCTCAAAACCTTTAAGCATTTTGAGTAAGCCTGGGTGCTTATCGGTAATCGGTTTTAGGCGTTTGCCGAGCGGATCAAGCGTGGAGCTTTTTGCTTGGATTTGCTTGTGCATATTAAAACCCACCGGCACTTGCTGCTCGACCACCAAGCGCAGCGCTTTTAAGCTATCAGGCAGATCACTTGCGGTTAGGGATAAGCGCACGGCGTTCATACCGCAGCCGATATCTACGCCGACCGCCGCAGGAATGATGGCAGACTTGGTCGGAATCACGCTGCCAACGGTCGCGCCTTTGCCAACGTGTACATCAGGCATAACCGCAATGTGCGAATGTACAAACTCTAGCTGAGCCAAGTTGCGTAGCTGCTGCATCGCGCCTTGCTCGATATCAGAGGTGTAAATCTTGACAGGCACGCCATGTTTGCCACTTTTATTTAACGTTAATTGAATGCTCATTATTTAATTTTCCGTTTTTTTATTCTTAAAGCCATGCATTTTTTTCAATTCGCTTATTTATATTTTTTAGACATTACTTATCTTTCTCAATTAAACATAATGGTTTAATAAGAAAAAAAATTATTATCTAAGAAATTATAGGCAATAAAAATCCGTATTTTTATTAATTAAAAATCAATAAAAATTCATGGCTGCTTTATTATGGACGTTTTAAAGAAGAATCTTTCATACCAAAAATAAGGGCGTAAATATTATGCGCGCAGGTAGACAATTGCTAAGTGTTAGCGTGAATGATTTTTTGGTAATAAAGATACAGCAGAATGTTGGATAAACAGATAACAGCAAGCACAAAACTACTTAGCACTATCGCATCGCTATTTTAACAAAGTAGATTTAGAGGAAGGATGGAGCGAGTACATATATAGTCGAACCACTATTAAAGTGTTACAGCGTTAGACTCGTTTAGCCTGCTACTGTAGTACTTGCACTCGTCTGCCTTGTACCACTTTTAATATTGATTGACTATAGGAGGCTATTCATTGATATGAATAGATAGAATATCACTCAATAGCTATATATAAATTTAGCCAAACCTTTTCGAAGTCTTCATTGTTGTCATGCTTTTCATACATTCAATCTTTAAAAACGTCTTAACAGTTATATAGGACACGATGATTCCTCCATAGGTTGTGGCTAATGTCAGGGCGACAATAGCAAGTTTATTAAAAGCATTTATAGCAAGACTATAAATCAGTGAGATAATAATAACGATTTAAAAAATATTGTCAACTATTAATTTTTGAATAACAAAAAACGCAATACTATAGCGATTCATTTAATAAAGTGATTATTTCAAATAATAACTAATAACTTTTTATAGCATAAAACTATTAATTACTTCAGCAAACAAAGCCGCTGCAATGATGATAAAGATAATGCCGCAACCACGATTAAGCCATGCTAAACGATTACCAACATCGAGCCAACTTGCCAGCTTTTTTCCGCCTAGCGTATAGACAATCTGCCAAATGGTTTCGCTCATGAATAGCCCAATGGTCAATAAGATATATTGCGGCCATAGTGGCACACTAAAATTAATAAACTTAGGAAAGAACGCTGCGAAAAATAATATCGCTTTTGGATTAGATAAAGATACCCAAACCCCTGTACGGAATAAAGTGAGATTGCTCGGACTTGTCTTGACCGCAGCACTCGACAGCGAGCGCGGCTGCGGTGTAATAGCTTGACCTTCAAAAGCCCCATAGTCGGCCTCAACCTCAGCACTTAACTCCTTGGCATCGCTCATCAAGCTACCATCACCCGCATCACGCCATGAGCTGATGCCCAAATATACCAAGTATGCCGCGCCCACGGCTTTGATAATTGTGAGCAGCCATGGCGACTGGCGACTGATCACATCCAGCCCAAGCAAAGTCGATAGCAGCAAGATAAATAGCCCAAGGCTCAAACCTGCCAGCGTCCATAATGTGCGCTTCACACCATAGTTCATGCCATACTGGAATGCCAACAACATGTTGGGACCTGGTGTTGCGGAAATCAAAAACGTACTTGCGAAAAATACTGCAAACAGATGCCAAGACATCAGCTAACCCCTACTTTGTTATATATAAATGCTTCTTATACGAACAGCCACATCGCCAAAAAAAGAAATACCGCCATTCAGGCGGTATTATTGATACTTCTCACATTATATACATATGTTTGCCACTTTTATAGCGTATCGACACCTCTATAAGCTACTTGGCAGTACAACTGTCTAATAGTTTTTGCAAAAAGCCGTCACAACGTTCGATTTCGATCAGTTCTACATATTCATCCGCTTTGTGTGCCTGCTCAATACTACCAGGGCCACAGATGATCGTAGGGATGCCTGCATTGGTAAACTGACCACCTTCCGTTGCGTAAGCGACTTTATGACGCTCATCATCCCCTGTCAGAGCTGCTATTAATGATTGTAGCTCAGCGCTGTTATTATCCGTCATGGCAGGAACACTCTCTTCCTGCATCAGCTCGATACCCGTCTCAGGCGCACGCGCTTGCATTTGCGCATTTAACTCAGCAACTTTTGCTTGAATAGGCGCTAGTATATCGTCTTGGGTCATGTGCGGCAGGTTGCGATAGTCAAAAGTGAACTCACACAGATTGGGCACGATATTGGTGGCTGTACCGCCGTGTATAGTCCCTACTGACAATGTCGAATAAGGCACAGTAAACAATGCATCATTGTCATCACGAGTGCTCAGTTCTTCAGCAAGCGTGTCGACATAGCCCACCAATTTGCTTGCATAGCTGATCGCATTGACCCCTTGTCCAATCAATGAAGAATGCGCCGATTTACCATGGACACGGCAACGATACACCGCAATACCTTTATGCGCAACCACCATCGCCATATTGGTTGGCTCACCGACGATGCAATAATCAGGGGTGATACCGCGCGCTTTTAAATCCGCCAAAATCAATGGCGCACCCAAACAGCCCACCTCTTCATCGAACGACAGCGCGAGGTGCAATGGGCGACGCAGCTGACCGCTATTAGATAGCTGTACAGCTTGTGGCAATATTGTCAGCGCACACGCGATAAAACCCTTCATATCGCACGCACCGCGTCCGTATAGCTTGTCACCACGTATCGTCGCGGTGAACGGCTCTGATGTCCAGTCTTGACCATCGACAGGCACGACATCAGTATGACCTGAGAGCACCAAACCGTTATTAATTTGGTCAGCGTTTTCGCCAGCGGGTACGGTCACAAACAAGTTGGCCTTGGTCTTTGCCTCGTTAAAGGTCAAATCTACCGTCAGACCAAGCTGCTCACAATACGCTCTCACATCATGAATCAATGCTAGATTGGAGTGTCGACTGACCGTATCGAAAGCGATAAGCCTAGACAGCCAATCAAGGCTATTACTCGGATGCGTAGCAGGGTTTAACTGTTGGTCATTGCTAGCATTGTCATTAGTATCTTGGATCATAAAATATCCCTATTATGATTTTTAAGAATTATGTCTTAAAAGTCATTTCTTAAAAGCCATTTCTTAAAAACTATGAGGTATCAGATTTGTCTTATGATGGATTATTCTGATTCATCACGTCAAGCACGGGTGGCATCGGTTTTGGCAACTTGCCTTCTGCTTGTAGCTCTTTGGTGGTTTTGGCATTGATAGATAGTCCAGCAATCAGGGCGATGTCTTTTACAGGCTTGCGCTTACGCGTCGCAAAACTCACAGGCACCATACGAGCAAACTCGTAGATATAAAGATAAGACTCCTCTCCCCCCTCAAAATCCTCTTCTTCTTCTAACCGAATGCCACCAATTTTAGCCAAATCTGAGAGCATCTCATTCTCTTCGCTACTCAAATTACAATCAGTAATACCAAAACCCGTCATAAAGCCGTTTGACCACTGTTTCAATGCCATCACGCGCTCGTATAAATCATGTTCATCATCAGGGATCAGCGGCATATAAGCGTAGGCATCATCTTTATCTTTTAACTGAAACACCGTGTCTTCTGCTTCTTCTGTCAGCAACGTCAATGCCGCCTCTGGTAGCGGTGCAAAGCTCAGCTCTTCAAACACCTTTGCCCATGTGGCCTCATCAGGCGCGTTACACGCCGTCATCAGCCCTGTCATCAGGCCGTGCACCTCACTGATAGACACGTCCGTCCAATCATCAAACGCAGTCAGCCAAGTATTCCAGCCAGAGATATTATCATTCATAATAGAGGTCCTAGTAGTTGATTACTGTTCAAAAAATAAAAATAGTCACGACAAAATGTCTGGGACAAATCATCGATAGATAAAAGTAAAAAGACAAAGCCTCGTACTTGTAATTACTTTGTTGATATAGATATTATGCGGTCACCTATGGCATTATTAAATGCAGCGAACAAAATTCATTCACGCTTACTTGTTAAGGATAAAAACTGACTATGTATGATCAACTTAGAATATTAGAAAAAATGGTACTCGACATCAAAAAACAGTATCAGCTTGTCAGTGCTGAACTTAGCAGCCTAAAACAACACCCTGTTAGCGATGCAAAAGAAGTCTCTGCTCTAAAAAACAAGCTTGATGCCAGCCACAGCGAGCGTGATGGCGCAAAAAAACAATTAAATGACCTCGACAAGCGCTATCAAAGCCTTGCTGAAGCGCACCATATGATTGGTGAAGAACAAGACAAACTACAAAAACAAATCAGCCAATTACAACAACAAAATAGCGAGTTGCAAAAGCACAATAATGAATTAAAGCAGCAGTATAGCAATATCAAACAACAAAACAGTGAACTGCAAAAGAAGAATCAGTTGGCAGCAGAGCGTACGCAAGTCGTCTTGCAACGCTTAACCCGCATCGATCAAGCAGAAAGCTAACGCATTCCTGTAATAGATAGCAAAATATGCTACTTATTAAACCGCCCAACGCTATTTGTAAAACCTGATATCACTCATTCCACTGACCAGACATTGTAGGATGTATCATGACCGACAACCAAAGCAACGCTATAGAAAAACAGCCAAAAAATAACCCATCACAAAATACTCAAGTACCGAATAAAGACGTAGCCGTACAAAAATCCACTCAATCGGGGGCGAGCACATCCAGCACATCGTCTCAAGCCAATGGCAAAGCGGCTGAGCCCCAGATCAAAAAAGTCGATATCGCGATTGCTGGCGTGACTTATCCAATTTTTTGTCCCGTTCATGAGCAAGAAGAGCTACTATCGGCGGTCTCTTATATCAATAACTATGCGCTTGATCTAAAGCGAGATGCACCAAGCCTCAGTCAAGAAAGCATACTGGTGCTGTGCTGCTTGAATTTATACGAAAAAATCCATGCCAACCAAAGAAGTGATGAAGACCGCTTGCAAAAAGATAAGCAATCACAGGCATTGCTAAATAAAATCATGAAAGACGCCCACTCTATTTTGTAATAGTGCGGTGTTGTCTCAGCAGACAGATCGTTCAAAACATGCATGATCTAATAGTGTGCGATATGATGAAAAAGCATCAAATCTATTAGCGCTTAGCCTACTAAAGCTAAGCGCTTTTTTATGGTCACTCGTTTTTATCAATCTGCTTACGCCTAAGGTTTATAAGTCTTGCCTGCGTGAAAGTCTGCCTGATGCTCATAATTGCAAAAGAATAATTCTTGGGCTGATTCAGTATTACCATCCCTGGTTGTCGCTAAGCTAGGCTTAGTTTCAAGGACACCGCGATATTCCGCCAAACTGTTACCACAAAAATTGCACTGACGCGGTGTGGTGACATCACCCTCTTTTGGCATCATGCTTTTGGGTGGACGTGGGTACATAAACTTGTAAAAAGCCCACATGGAAGCCCAGATAATAAGAATGACAATAATAACGGCAAACACGGCAGCGCTCCTTCAACGACAAATAAACGTAATGAATAACAAGAGTGATGACACTTACCATGATCCAAGACGCTCGAATGCCTAAATTTTACCGTCAATAATGGTAATGGCACAATGCCTTTACGGTTAATTGTCGATGATGCTGGGTTGTCATTCATAGCACTGACGAATAGCCAAGTGCTATAGCAACAAAAAACTGGCCACAGTGAGCCAGTTTTTGTATCAAAACCTAAGATTAAAGGCTAGCAGTTATAGCTGTAGCTCGCTGATATCAGCCACAGACAAGAACAAGGCGCGTACCTGCTTGAGCAAGGCTAAGCGGTTATTTTTGAGCGCTGCATCGTCGCTGTTGACCATCACATTATCAAAGAACTGCGTCAACGGCTCATCTAAGCTCGCCAGCGTTTGCAATACTTGCGTATAGTCCGCTTGCTCAAGCAATGGCTGTACCACTGTCTGTGCTTGCTGCACATTTGCATATAAATTTTGCTCAGCAGTCTCAGATAGTAGCGCTTCATCGACCGTATCAGCAACATCGACTTCTGACTTGGCCAATATATTGGCAACACGTTTGTTTGAATCCGCGAGCATTGACGCTTGTGACAGCTCGCTAAATGCTTGTACGGCGCGAATACGCTGATCAAAATCAAGCGGCATATGCGGGTTAATCGCTTGTACGGCCTGAATCGTATCGACGCTGACACCCTGCTCGGTATACATCGCACGATAGCGCGAGTTTAAGAACGCCATCACTTGGGTAAAGGTGTCACCCATTTTGGCAATCTTGGTACCTTCAGCATCGCTATAGCCTTTAATCGCTTGCTCAACGAGCGCTACCAGATTAATAGGTAACTGCTTTTCAATCAAAATGCGCAAAATACCAATGGCAGAACGACGTAGGCTAAACGGGTCTTTTGAACCCGTCGGTGCTTGGTCAATCGCAAAGATACCAACGAGCGTATCTAGGCGATCAGCCAACGCTAAGCAAATACCAACTGGTGTTTGCGGTAATACATCACCACTGAACTTGGGCAGGTATTGCTCTTCCAAGCTTGCTGCAACTGCCTCAGGTTCCTCATTCAAACGTGCATAATACGTGCCCGCGATACCTTGCAATTCAGGATACTCACCGACAAGCGAGCTGGCCAAATCTGCTTTGGATAAAATACCCGCACGTACAGTGTCATCGACGTTGATATCGTGGCCTTGCTGCTGCATTAGGGTAGCAATAAACGCGGCAAGCTTAGCAATACGCTCAGACTTCTCCCAAATCGTACCCAATTTGTCTTGGAATACACGAGTTTTTAGGCTCTCTGTGAGTGCAAATAACGGCTGCTTTTGATCTTGTAAGAAGAAAAACTCGGCATCAGCCAAACGTGGACGCACAACTTTTTCATTACCTTCAATAATCTGATTAGGGTCTTTAGACTCAATATTGGTGATAAAGATAAAGTACGGCTGCAATTTGCCCGTTTTATCCGTCAAGCAAAAATACTTTTGATCCGCTTGCATGGTCGAGATAAGCGCTTCTTGTGGCACTTGTAAAAAGCGCGCTTCAAAGCTTGCTCGTAGCGCAATGGGGAAATCAACCAAGGCGGTAACTTCGTCCAACAAATCCTGCGGTACGATAGCATCAGAATTAACTTCATCTGCCAATGCTTTGACTTGGTTTTTGATCAGCATTTGGCGCTTATCAAAATCTGCCACGACTTTTAAACCATCTAACAGTTGCTCATAGTCATTGGCATGAGCAATATCATGGTAGTCAGGGCTGTGGAAACGGTGCCCACGAGTTTGCGAGCCTGTCTCATGCCCTTGGATAGTGGCATCGATAACAGTGTCATCCTGCATCAATACTACCCACTGGACGGGACGAACAAACTCGTTGCGACTGGCACCTGAGCGCATACGTTTGGCAATCGGTAGGCTATCTAACGCTGTTTGAAAAATAGCTGGCAGTAGCTCGGTAGTCGCTTGACCACTGATCGTTTGCTCAAAGCCGACATAGTCACCTTTATCGGTGTTAATGGTCGTAAGCTCGCTCGCTTCGATACCTAAGCCTTTAGCAAAACCTATCGCCGCGCGGGTTGGATTGCCATCGCTATCAAATGCCGCTTTGATAGCTGGTCCGCGTTTTTGCTCAGTGCGGTCAGGCTGCTTATCGCTAATGCCTTCAATTTGAATCGCCAAACGGCGCGGTGTGGCAAAGGCTTTGATGCTATCAAAGGTGATCTCAGCTGCAGATAATTGCTCAGTGACACTAGTTTGCAGCGCATCACGCAATGGTTTTAGGCTTTTTGGAGGTAGCTCTTCACACCCCAGTTCAAATAGAATAGTACTCATGGGATGCTCCTATTGCTTGTTCGTCGGTTGATTGTTGTCAGTGGTTTCTTTTGCTAAGCTGTCTGTTGATGAGCCTTCTGTTGCCGCGTCTTCTTTTGGCAAATACTTCTCAAGAGCTTCGGCGCGGTGCGCCTCATCAGCCAATGGGAAGCCTAACTTGGCACGAGCTTCGACATAACCAAACGCAACCTTACGCGCAAGCGTACGTACACGCAGAATAAAGCGTTGACGCTCAGTGACCGAAATCGCACCGCGGGCATCAAGCAAGTTAAACGCATGAGAGGCTTTTAATACCATCTCATAGGCTGGCAATGGCAGGCCTGCTTCAACCAACTTATCTGCTTGCTGCTCATAAAAATCAAACATCTCACCCATCATTGGCACATCAGCGTGCTCAAAGTTGTAGGTCGACTGCTCGACTTCGTTTTGATGGAACACATCGCCATAAGTGACGCGGCCAAACTCACCATCTGCCCAGACTAAGTCATAGACGCTATCAACGCCTTGCACATACATCGCCAAGCGCTCAAGACCGTAAGTGATCTCGCCTGTTACTGGGAAGCATTCGATACCGCCGACTTGCTGGAAATAGGTAAACTGGGTCACTTCCATACCGTTGAGCCAAATCTCCCAGCCAAGTCCCCACGCGCCAAGCGTTGGTGATTCCCAGTTGTCTTCCACAAAACGTACATCATGCACCAATGGATCGATACCAATAGCGCGTAGCGAGTCCAGATATAGCTCTTGAATGTTAGGTGGGTTCGGCTTTAGTACGACTTGGAACTGATAGTAATGTTGCAAGCGGTTTGGGTTATCACCATAGCGACCATCAGTCGGGCGACGCGATGGCTGTACATACGCAGCGTTCCAACGCTCAGGACCTAACGAGCGCAAAAACGTGGCGGTATGAAACGTGCCCGCGCCGACTTCCATATCGTAAGGTTGCAATACCACGCAGCCTTTGTCAGCCCAATAATTCTGTAAGGTTAGGATTAAGTCCTGAAAAGTCATCGGTTGAGGAGTTTGGTCTTGTGTCATCGGGGTTGTCGCTTCGGATGTCATAGTTTGGGTTTTCATAGTAAGTCACTGTGAAATGGGTATGATTAAATAAATCTCTGATAGTACTCATCACCTATTTGGCAACGACGCTATTTGCCTGCTCACCTTACTAAAAATTGACTATTTTATCCATATTTACGTTAACTAAATTTGCGTTGTCGATAAAAACACGCGACTATATCCCTGATTTACGACCGAACTATCATAAAAGAAGCCTGACCGGCGACTGATCTTGAAAACAAAAAAATACCCAAATGCGTGAGCATTCGGGCAGGAGGAAAATTGTATCTTGGGCATCCTGATGATTCAGGCTTTTTATTTTTGGAGACTGCTTGTTGGACAACTGCTTGTGGTACAGATTTATTTCTTTTAACGGGTATTAATGCCTAAATATCAAGCTTGGTTACTGATAGGAATCGCTATTGGCTTTTGGCATGACTATCCATAATACGATATAGATCAAAATACCCGGTACAGCAGCGCTTAGCGACGAAACAATTACAAATAGTAATCTGACCCACGTAGGTGACCAGCCGACATATTCTGCAATACCGCCCATCACGCCCGCTATCATGCGATTACTTTGTGAGCGATGTAATTTTGCTAATTTAGCCAAACTAAATACCTCTCTGTTATCTATTTTTATAATGTATTTTTTATTTTTTTCTTGCTTTTTTAGTCTCAAGGCTACCTTGCCTTGCCAACTTATAAATAAGTATATCGATTCTTGAGAATTTATCTGTTGAAGGTATAGACGTACTTTGTGAGTTTATGATACGTAAGCTTGCCCTAACCTGTCATATCACCACGCAAGCCCCTGATTTTAAATAGTTATTTCAAAATGTTTCAGAATTTACTTTGTTGCTAAAACCTTGCTTTAGCTATTTACACAGTTCATTATTTTTTAAATGAATCAAAGAGATAAGTGGTGTTTTTATAGCGACTTGATAGTGGTAATGAATGCTCAAATCTTCAATTGTCAAAAAATCATCACTCGCTTTTTATTTTTAGATTCACACAAAAACCGCTGATGAAAAACATAATAATCTGCGTAAGAGTCAAATATAAGTCAGATTTACAATAACCTACCTGTAAATCCTCCAAAACCTTTATACCATGCTCATAAGTAACTCAGGTTTTAGAGAATTTATCCTTAAATCTGAAACAAATATAAGCCCAAAACAGAATAAGGATGGCTATGTACGACAACGGATTGATGATTGGACACTTTGAGCCCTTACATTTGGGGCAAATGCGCAGCATATTAGAAGCAGCAGGACAAGCAAAGACCCTGCATATCGTCATTATGACGCATCCATCACCGCATCCAGATTTTACGATCACCTTACAAGACAAAGCGCGTTGGCTACAGATGGCCTGTGCGGATTTGCCATTTATTCATATTCATACTACTGATGAGATCGAGTTACCGCTTCATGAGCATCTTTATGATAGTAATGATAGTAGCGAAAATGTCAGGATCGATGTGGCGACTAGTAATGTCAAATTGCAGCGCTTGATAAAGGCATTAGCACTCCCTGCAGAGACAGCATTGTTTATGGCGGAGAACCACCCACTGACGCAGAGTGATTTACAAGAGCAACTTATCTTACAAGTGGTCACTACTACGCTACAGCCTGAGTTCGACTCGTACGCCATTGCTCGCGAACCAGTCGCCCATTGGTCAGCAATCCATCCAGAGGCACGCGCTAACTATACAAAAACCGTTGCGATTGTCGGCGGCGAAAGCTCTGGCAAGACAACACTGGTGCATAAGCTGGCTAATTACTATGGTGCCAGCTTTGCGCTGGAGATGGGACGTCTGTATGTGGGCACAGATTTGGGCGGTAGCGAAGTTGGGCTACAGTACAGCGATTACGCCCCTATTTGCCTCGACCATGCGCAAGCGATACGCGATGCTAAAGCCAATGCAACGGCTCCGGTTACGATCGTTGATACGGATTTTGTGACCACGCAAGCGTTTTGTGAAGAGTACGAAGGTCGCACGCATCCTTTTGTCGCTGCTTGCGTTGATGAGTTTCGCTTAGACCACACCATCATGCTCGATAACAATACGCCATGGGTTGATGACGGCATGCGCTCTTTAGGTACGCCTGAAGCACGTGGACGGTTCGAGCAGCGCTTGCTAGACATTTTTGCTCGTCACGATATCGCGCCGTATATGATTGACCAGCCCGATTACGATGCTCGTTATCAGCAAGCACTGCAATTTATCGATCAGCATATCTATGGCAAAACATTATAAGAGGCATCAAAGAGTGCCCTATTTATCATCATTTATTCAGCTAGCGCGTTGCAGTTAACATTATGTTGTCGTTAGCACTATATTGAAATCAGTATCAATTTTAGAGGAAAAATTTATGCGTATTCAGCTGCTGGATAACATCACCGGAAAATGGTCGATGCAATGGATTATCGTTTGGTTTATTTGCGGGGTCATTGCTCTGTCCGCAGGTTTTTGGCTCACAACCGACCACACCACGCTTGATTGGTTTTATTTGGCTGTCTCATTTATTGGTCTGATTTGTGTGGTTTCGCTGTCATTTCGCAAAAACGTCATGGGCAATGGCTTTGGTATGGGCGCAACCGCAGGAGAAGTCATTGTACAGGCTACATCTGGCGCCGTGGGTCTGATGCTAGCGCCCCTATTTAACTTTTTTACCCATGTCTATGGCATTTTTTATTGGTCAAAGCACACCGACCCTGATGGCGACATGATCCCAAAATCAGCGAGCAAAGCGGTGTGGTTGATCACTGCCGCATTTATCATCATCGGTCTTGCCCTTTTCCCAACCGTCAATAATCTACTGGCGAGCTACGGTTATGCGGTCGTCGAGGATGATAATAGTCTGTTTTTGGGATTCATCTCTTTCTTTTGGATCAACGTCATTGCCTTTGTGCTGTCTATTACCGCGCAAGCTGCCATGATTCTGCGTTATTCCTTTAACTGGTGGTTATGGATCATCGTCAACTTTGTCTGGCTGATCGTCAATCTCATGTCTGGCAACTATATTTTTGCGATTCAGACGATGGTTTATCAGGTAAACGCCTTTGTCGGTCTCTATGAGTGGCATCGCAGCGAACGAGGTTAATAGCAACAACTGTAGAAAAAAGCGTTTGAGATATTGAGATAAGTCTTACCAATATCGCATTGGCAATACGAGCGAAATTGACTGTGCCGTCTAACAGATAACATGGTGGACACGCGCAATTAGTGCTACAACTGGTACTAATTGCACATGTTAATATTTAAATTGATAGCGCATGTCAGCGTCTTATTTCATTTACTAACAAGGAGGTTAGTATGTCTCGTCAACCCAAAATGTCCAAACGCACGCTTGAGCAGTGGCTCAGTGAGTATGCGGTCAGTCACCAAAACCTGATTAATAAGAAAATCCATTGGCTATGTGTGCCGACGATTTTTGTGAGTTTGTTGGGGATGGGAATGTCGCTGTCTGTATGGTTTACTCTCGTACTGAGCGCATTAGTCTTATTATTTTATATACGCTTATCGACGCCGCTATTTTTGGCAATGGGGCTGTTTATTCTGATTTGTCTGTCGGTTATGGCGGCTATGCCATGGGGATTCAAAGCGTGGACGGCAGTATTTGTTGTTGCTTGGATTGGTCAGTTTATTGGTCATAAAATCGAAGGCAAAAAACCCTCGTTTTTTGAAGATTTACAGTTTTTATTAATCGGTCCAGCATGGGTCGCCAACAGTTTGATGCAACGTAAATAATCATTAAATTGTCGCATCAGTTCTGCAAATATCCAATGTAGCTGTACTGTCTTTACCCTTTATTCATAAAAAAACGCCACCCGATGCTTGGGTGGCGTTTTTTACGTGCTCTGTAGTTTATTTAGCAAACTTCCTAAGCAAGGCCATAGGTTGTCTATTCTCAAACAACAACATTAAGCACCAAACACTTTCATACGCTCATCAAGTGGCTTGAATTCTTTGTCGCCTGCTGGCTGCTCAATCTTACCAAATACCATTTGCGCTTTTAGTTCCCAATCTGCATCGATGTTCCAAGTGCTCGCGACTTTCTGGTCGATTACTGGGTTATAGTGCTGCAAGTTCGCACCGACATCAATGCTTGCTAGCGCCGTCCAGATGACGTACTGATGCATCGCGTTGGTCTGAGTTGCCCAAATTGGGAAATTATCAGCATATAAAGGCGCCGCTTCTTGCATGCCTCTTACCACTGCTTTATCTTCAAAGAACAATACCGTACCAGCACCCGCTCTAAAGCCAGCAATTTTGTCTTTAGTAGATTTAAACGCTTCTTCGTCACCGACGATAACGCGTAAGGTCTCTTCAGTCATATCCCATAGTTTGTGATGATCATCGCCGAATAACACAACGACACGCGTTGATTGCGAGTTGAATGATGATGGCGTATGCAAGACAGCATGCTCAACTACTTTTACGACTTCATCGTTAGATACTGGCAACTGGTCGCTGAGTGCATAGATAGAACGGCGCTTTTCTGCTAATTGCTGTAAGTCTTTTAGTTCTGACATCGTACTTCTCCATATTGTTGTAGGAATGATTTGCTCTGGGTTGATAGACCTTGTCGATCTTGTGATCAACAAGTCGTTATAAAACAGTTTATTTATGTGGGCTATTATCGGAACAATTTACCTGAAACCCCATGTATTTTTTGTAAAAAAAACTTAACAATGATGATTACCTTTGAAAAATAGGTTAATAAATTTTGCGTATTAGTGGTTAACCTTTGAAGCCTTTGGGTAGTTCTGGTGCCACCAGACGCTGCATATCAGAATCCACTTCACCAAAACGCTCATGACCATTGTTCCAATCAATGACTGATTGCTTGAGCTCCTCTTTGTTGTCAGCGACAAAATTCCACCACAGTAATACTTGGTTGCTTAGAGGCTCCCCACCAATGAACATCAAACGTGTGCCCTTGTTTGCTACCAGCTTTATAGAGGTCTTGCCGATCATGTCATCATGGTCAAAACGCAATAACTGGTCTTTCTTGTATACTTGACCTTCAGACTCCAGCTCTCCGGCGACGACCAAAATGCCATGCTCAAAGCTCGACTCCAAATTTAGCGTGATATCTCCATCTTCTAAAAAATGCACATCAATCCCGACCAGCTTAGAGTATTGCAGCGTTGGTGCTTGATAAAGCTTGCCAGATACTGATTGATAATTGCCCGTGGTCAAAATCAGCTCGACATTGCCTTCAGTCCATGTTGGCAGCTCTGGGTAATGATGAAAACTGCGTTCAATCTGCTGGTCAGTGGGTAAAGCTATCCATAGCTGTATCATATTGATGTGGCGATGAGCAGCGCTTGAGTCAGCATTGTCCAAAAAAACGCTTTGCTCTGTATGGCTAATACCTTGATTCAATCCTGTACCTGCGGTCATGAGGTTGACTTGGTTTTTGGCAATGACTTGCTCGCTACCCAAGCTGTCCTTATGTAAAATCTCACCATCAATCATCCAGCTAAAAGTTTGTAGATTGGTATGGGGGTGGCGACCAACTTGAACCCCTAAATCATCTTGAGCAAACTCAGCTGGCCCTGCGTGATCCAAAAAGCACCATGCGCCAATCGGTTGTTTGCCTTTATTGGGTAATAGCCGTGCGATAGGAACACCACCAACCTCCGTTGATCGTGGCTCTAGAGTTCTAATCGTCATGTGGCACCTCTTGATCTGTATGCGGTTAGTCGAGCGAGCGAACGATGCTACGGCGCTCATCCGTGATCTACATAGAAAGCGGCACTTCCATCACTAATACTGTTGCCGCCTCTTTCACTTCCATAGTGAAGTGCTTAGTATCCCAAACCCCAAGGCCGTCTCGAGTAGACAAAATGTTACCGTCTATCACGACTGTTCCTGCAATCACAAAAATATAAACACCATTATTAGGATTGTTTAGTTGGTAGGTCTGCGTCACGCCTTCATCAAACTCTCCCATACTGAACCAAGCATCTTGATGAATCCAAACCCCTGCATCATCTGCATTTGGTGATAGCACCTGATTGAATTCATTGGGCGTCATGATGGTCCCCATGTGCACTTGCTGATAGCGAGGAGCAACACTCATTTTATTTGGCATGACCCAGATCTGTAAAAATCTCACAGCTTCTTCACGACTGCCATTCATTTCACTATGAGTGATGCCTGTGCCCGCTGACATGACTTGGATCTCACCCGTCTCAATCATACCCTCATTACCGATGCTATCGCCATGCGCAAGTTTGCCAGCTAGAGGAATGCTGATAATTTCCATATCACGGTGCGAGTGCTTGCCAAACCCTTGACCACCAATGACAAAATCATCATTGATGACACGTAACACCCCGAAGCCCATACGCTCAGGATTATAGTAATTGGCAAAACTAAAGGTATGACGGCTTTTTAGCCAGCCGTGATTGGCATCGCCGCGTGAGTCTGCTGCATGATAGATCGTTTTCATTATTTATCCTTAACTGTCCATACGTTTATTATCTATATATTTGTTATTAATTCACGTGCTTGAACAATGTATCTATTATAATTGTTGACTATATAGAGATAAACAGACATAAGTGCAAATAACTATTCTTTTTATTAGAACAATAATGAGGCATCGATAATGGGACAGTTAGAAGACATGGCGATGTTTGTACGCATTGTCGAGGCAGGCAGCATCACTAAAGCCGCCGAACAATTAAATATTGCAAAGTCAGCCGTCAGCCGCCGCCTAAAAGACTTGGAGGCGCGCCTAGGCACTCAGTTGATCAGCCGTACGACGCGCCACTCTCACTTGACACAAGCAGGTGAGCAGTATTATCAGCAGGTCAACAGTATCTTAAACGCGGTTGATGCCTTGAACGAGACTACCAATGATACGCCAACGCGCATTGGGGGTACGCTAAAGATGACCGCGCCATTATCGTTTGGTCTTATGCATCTGACTGATGTGATTGATGAATACGCCAATCAGCACCCAAACCTGAAGTTTGAATTGGATTTTTCTGATCGGCATGTTGATCTGATTGAAGAAGGATATGAGCTGGCTATTCGAATCAGAGAGCTACGAGATTCTAGTTATCAAGCAAAGCCGCTGGCACGGATTCGTTGCGTCATCTGCGCCAGCCCTAGTTACTTAAAAAAAATGGGCACACCTGATACATTAGAAGATTTGGAGGAGCATGAGTTTTTGCAATACAGTCTTGGTCAAACAAACAATATAGAGCTGATTGACGCCCAAGGAAAAAAACATTATCACGCGATGAACGCCAAAATTAAAGCCACCAATGGTGAGTTTTTAACGGATTTGGCAGTAAAAGGACATGGCATTACCGTCATTCCAACTTTCATCGCTTATAAAAAGCTGGCGCGTGGCGAGCTTGTACCGATTTTGCAGCAGTATCAATTGCCAATACTAAACGCTTATGCCGTCTATCCAAAAAATCGGTTTTTATCGCAGCGTTGTCGTTATTTGATTGACTTCATTGCTGAGCGCTTTGGTGATCATCCGTATTGGGATGATTTTTGATAAGATTTGATTGAGCAAGGTTAATCTTTTACAAAGTATAGCGTTGCAGCTACTCTAAGAAGCGATCTACTATCAATAATTTCACGTTACTCAGTAATAGATGAGATTTCACCAATCAGCTTCTTAGTCTTATATCTTGCTTCTGCTAATGCCATCTTGTCTTGTGCCACAACGGTCAATACACATGGTTTGCCGATATAGTCTGTTTTGACAAACAGCATATTGCCAGACGTGGCTTCAACGATTGTGATATCGCACTTACCTTGTTTCATCTGGGCAGCTGATGAGTCGCTGAGCGCTGATAGCGTACTGCTCATCGCCGCAAACTTGTCGGATTGGTTGCTCAACTCTTTGATCGAGAAGCAGCTAATAGGAAAACCATCTGTGGTGCATAAGCTGACCAATACGATTTCTCTATTGGCCTCACACAACGCTTTCATGTGACCCAAAAGTGCTATTTTTGCAGGTGATTTTTCGTTTTGTGTAGTCATATCTAACATCAACCTTGATTGTTCAGGGTATTAAATAATGATAATAGAGACACAGCGGACTCTTTATTTCTTGGATCTACATTGATCACAGGCGCGACTATATCGTGTTCCATCAGCATGACTCTGATCTCTTGTCCGAGCACAGCCACGCTTTGTTTATCGGCATCTTCGCAGTGAGTAATACCAACGATACAGGTCGTCTGCTTTTTTGCTGGTGCAAAAAAGTGTAGCAGTTTATCTAAATTTGCATAATCAGGCGTCTCGCCATGCTTGATTAAGATGAGCAAGCCCCACAAAGAGTGGTTGACAAATTCCCACAAAAAAGAAAAACGCTCTTGACCTGGAACTCCATAGATACCTAGTGCCATATCATCAGATAAAGTAATTCTGCCATAATCAATACCGACAGTCGTGTACTCTTTACCAATATCGATACTCGACTTTGCCTCTGTCTCAAAAGGGTTAATTTCACTCAACGTCTTAACCATTTGAGTTTTTCCAGCACCTACCTCACCAATGATAGCTAACTTCTGATAATTCAATTTTTTACCTCATTCCTAAGAATTTCTTGATCGCGCCATAAAACTTATTAGGCTTTTTTTCATTAACCTTTGGCTCGTCTAACGGCTGTGTCTCTGTCACGCTCAGTATACCTGATTGATCAAACCCATTGATTATTTCTGTGACTTGAGGAGAAGATCCAAACTCACCACTAGCGACCAATGTATCAAACGGATAAGGTTTTTTTGTCAGTTTGACACATAAATCCATAATCATTTGAGGATTACTGACATGATTTAGGTCAGGCCAAGCCAATAATTTGAGACTTTTACCTTTATAATCCTTTTGGGAGGCGGTATTAGACTTGTGTATATCAAAAAATGGCTGAATACGTTTTGTTTGCTGCTCATCGAAACTGTTTAAGACAACGCTATTTTTTTCAATAAAATCATCAAAAAAAGTGCCTTGATCCACAAAGTCGAACACGCTGATGCCCCAATTACGAAAGCTACGTTCAGTTACACTTTTATTCAGAAAAACCCAGATATTTTCATGCCTAGTATCAGATGATATCTTAGCCATCAGTCTATCTACTTCAATATCAGGACCTTCCAGCACCTGAAGATACTGCCCTTCACGATAGGATATGATGCCTGTGATGTGTGACTGTGGATTATGCTTACTAGAGACGCTAATGATGTCTGATAACCCACTAGGCATACGAATACTGCGATATTTGATAGGCACTCTGCTGACGTATGCAATACATTTCATTTTGCCACCATTTGATAGAACATCTAAAACTTAATTAAGTTCTTATAACTATATATAAATTAATAATTCGTTATATACATACTGTATATAACGAATTTGACCTCATTGTGTATCCTAAGTAATACATCAGATGTAATAAGGCAGAATCAATAAACTATAGTAGAACCTCAATAAAATTGATACAGCATAGGAAACCCGCTCGATTAAACGCTACTTTTCTTGCTTGCTGTGACTGCGTCTCCAGAGGCTGCGAAAAATAGCGTTTAATCTTGCTATACCATTTTATAATGGTTTCACTATAGTGACTGGCTCAATTGATTTTGGCCAAATTATATTTCTAGTTTGCTTTCGATTGACTGTACTTTACGGCGTGCCAATGCAAGGTTCGCTTTTGATTTATCAAGTACTAAGTAGATAAATAAATCTTCATGACTGGCTGTCGGACGAATGATGTGTAGCTGAGACTCTAGTGTGATCAACATATCTTCGATTTCACCTTTGATGTCGAGTGATTTCATCGTTGCTACTTTTGCCTTTACAACTTGTGAGTTACCGGCAGCAGCTAGCTCAAGATCGACACCGCCACCAATCGTGCCTAACACCATACCTGACATATAATCCACAATGCAGGCACCCATCGCACCATCAAGATCCATTAACTCTTGTAAAGACTCATTGATATTTGACATACTTTTTCCTATTTTTTTGTGTTGAGATAATTCTCGATTAGAGACACTTGCACAATCGAGCAATATCAAATTATGTTAAGCTGAATTGACTATATAAACATTAGTATAACTTAAATATGCTTACTTACACTTAAGGAATTATGATAATTGAATACGAATAATTAAATGTATTTTTAGGTACAGGAACTATAGCGTAATCGTAAACAAATTTCCGTAGTGACTGTTATTATATTCTATATACGGGGTCAGATCACGTTTCTACTCGACCATTCAAGGAGAAATAACGACCACTGGGTAGGAAAAATCATACTAATTAATAATGATTATATTTTAGAGCCTAGAAACTACTTTTTTGACGTTAAATGGTAATCACCCCAAAAAATAATAACACTTAAAAGTAGAAACTAACTGCTAAAATACCAGCAGGAGTTTTGATATGAGCAAACGAATGACTGAGACCCAAATCGTATCGATATTAAAAGAAGAAGACGCTGGGATACCTGCTAAAAAGCTGTGCCGTAAATACGGGGTAGCTAGCTCGACTTTTATAATGAGGAACGTTAAGAAACAGTCTGGGAGACTGTTTTAGTGACGCAAGACGAAGCGATAGCGAAGTTAGACCCAAGTATGGCGGTATGGAAGCCTCTGATGTCAAACGACTAAAAGAGCTTGAAGAAGAAAACCGTAGGCTCAAACAGATGTATGCTGATTTAAGCCTTAAAGCGCAATTGCCCGAAGATATCATAAAAAAGCTATAGCGCCTGCCCTTGAGCGCAAAGTCTGGGCGCAAGAATTGCAGGCGCAGTATGGTGTTAGTATTGCATTGAGCTGTCAGGTGGTCTGCATGAGTCGAACCGCTTACTACTATAAGCCTAAGCTATCTGATGATAGTGAGATTATTGATGTCTTAAACAAGCTTACTGACAAGCACAATCGTTGGGGCTTCCCTAAGTGCTTTAAACGCATACGTAAGCTTGGCTATCAATGGAATCATAAGCGCGTACATCGTGTTTATACCGCGCTAAACTTAAACCTACGCCGTAAGTCTAAAAGACGGCTACCAGCACGTAACCTCCAGCCGTTAAGTGTGCCAAACGCATTGGGTCATACTTGGTCTATGGACTTTATGAGCGACAGACTACACAACACTATTCGCTTTCGAACCTTTAATGTGATTGATGATTACAACCGTGAAGTATTAGGCATTGATATTGGTATCAGCATTCCATCACTCCGAGTAATTCGCTACCTCGACCAGTTAGCCGAGTGGCATGGCTATCCTAAGCAGATCCGTGTGGATAACGGCAGTGAGTTTACATCCAGCATATTTACTGACTGGGCATCGGCTCATGGTATCTATATTGACTATATCAAGCCTGGCTGTCCTTATCAGAATGCTTATATTGAACGATTTAATCGTAGTTACCGCAATGAGGTTTTAGACTGTTATCTTTTTAATAATTTAAACGAGGTTAGTAAGTTGACTGAAGACTGGATCAAGGTTTATAACAACGAAAGACCCCATGATTCACTTAATGATATGACACCTGCTGAGTACAGGCAGGTGGCTTAATTATTCTACGATGATGTTGTGTTAAGAATGGGGTATTTACAAAAGTACTCAAGTATTTAAGTTGATACGTCTAGTGCATAGCACCCATGACAGCTATTGCTATATTCTCTTCTTTCCATAGAGCGTCGATCTGTTCTTTGTCTTCGGTTATTTATCTAAAAAGTAGCGCTAAGTCGGATTTTACGCATAAAAAAAAGCCTCACTATAAAGTGAGGCTTTTTGTGCTTTTTCAAGCCATATTTGGAGCGGGAAAAGAGATTCGAACTCTCGACCCCAACCTTGGCAAGGTTATGCTCTACCACTGAGCTATTCCCGCTTATTATCGAATCATCGTGTTGTTAACAACTACTCCGTCTCGATAGGCTGGCTATTTTAGCAAATATTCTGTGGGTGTCAACACCTTTTTTAAAAATTATGGCTGATATTTCCAGTCCAGACCTTCGTTTTTGAGAAAATACCACATAAGCAATTGATTTAAAAACGGAATTGCTTTTAGAAAAATATAAATTATTTCATATTAATAATAGCACTTTAAGGTTTATCCTCTGACATTGATACCTACTACTTCAGTTAAACCCTATCAGTCCACAGTTTACCTTACGTCAAGTTTGTAAAAGATTATAAATTTTTTTGCTATCACTAAAAGCAAAACGTTACTTCATTATGAACAATGTCTATTTCACTTACAATCATACGCTCTATTGTTACTTTTACTATCTTGGTTTTACTTGGTTAACATTATTATACTTATTTACAATGATAGCTTGAACAGGCTTTTACTGTCTTAGTAGGTGATTGGGCGTCGATAAATAGCCATAAAAAATAGCGCCATTACTTGCTGCAACGAGATTTACTTTGTTTGATTTTTCTTTTTACCATTTATCGAGAGGATGCTTTTTATGAAAAAACTATTGACCACTGGTGTGATGGCGGCTTCATTGTCCGCGCTAACATTGACTGGTTGTACCAGTACGACCAATACTGGTGCCGTCGGCGTCGATCGTCAGCAGTTATTGTTGGTTTCTAGCGAGCAAGTACTGCAGTTATCTGCACAGAGCTATGCGAAAACACTGCAAGATGCAAGATCAAAAGGTGTATTAGATACCAATACCGCCCAATTAAATCGCTTGAAAAAAATTGCTAATCGTTTGGTTGGTCAAGTGGGTGTTTATCGTGCAGATGCAGCAAAATGGAAATGGGAAGTACACACGATCAAATCTGATCAGTTGAATGCTTTTGTTATGCCAGGTGGTAAGGTTATGTTTTACTCAGGCATTATTGACCGTCTGAACTTAACTGATGATGAGATTGCTGCGATCATGGGTCATGAAATCTCTCACGCATTACGTGAGCACTCACGTGAACGCATCTCACGCGAATACGCGACCCAAACAGGTATCGGTGTTGCTGCTAGTATCTTTGGTCTATCACAAGGTCAAGCGCAGCTAGCAAGCGTTGCTGGCGATCTAGGCTTGAGCCGTCCGCACAGTCGTACCCAAGAGAGCGAAGCCGATCAAATTGGTCTTGAGTTAATGGCGCGCGCAGGTTATAACCCGCAGGCCGCTATTACTTTATGGCGAAAAATGCAGCGTGCGAGCCAAGGCGAGCCGCCTCAATTCCTAAGCACTCACCCAACGAGCAGCAGCCGTATCGCGGAGCTACAATCATTGATGCCAAAAGTAATGCCACTGTATCAAAAGGCGCGTCGTTAACACGTGACTTAGCGTATTAAGCTACGACTCATGAAGTGCGCAAATACCAAAAAGCAAAGTACAGACTCTGAGCTGCGCTTTGCTTTTTTACTTTTATTATTTATGGTTGTCACAATTTAAGAGGTCTTAAAACGCGCGCTATACTGGTTTCTATGTCTGCTATAATGCCGATAGATATCATTTGCAGATTGCCTAATAGAATTGCGCAATATACATTGAAGGATTGTTATGAGCACTACACCTACCGCCGATGCACTTCATGCCAAGCTACAGGCTCTAGAGCCGCAGCACATTGAACTAATCAATGAGTCGATGGTCCATGCTGGCTATTTCGAAGGTAAAGAAAGCCACTTTAAGCTCACTATTGTCAGTGAGGCATTCGAGGGCAAGCGACTGGTCGGGCGTCATCAGCTAATATATGGATTGGTCACGCCTTTATTGACGTCACAAGGCGGTCAAGTACATGGCTTAGCCATTCATGCTTATACACCGACAGAGTGGCAAGGTCAAAGCCCTGACAGTCCATTATGCGCGGGTCAAAATAAATAGCTGACAATAAAATGTTTTAAATAAGCCCATATAATGCAGTTCTAGCAGGAGCAATATTCGATGAAACATCTACACATGCTGATGGCAGTACTGACCATTGTGCTGTTCTTATATCAGAGCTACTTAGTGCTCAGCGCAAATAGACGCGCGCCACGCGTGGTCAAAATCGCCACTCATATTATATATGCATTACTGATCGTATCAGGTGCGATCATGCTCATGCAACTGATGAGTGTTAATGCGCCTGTACAGTGGGTATTTGCCAAAATCATCTTACTTATCGCAGCGATTAGCTCAAGCATCAAAGCCTTTAATGCCCTTGCGACACCCACTCAGAGCAAAACAGGTATCCTAATTGCAGCTATCGCATATGTTGGCATTGTAATACTCGCCTTTGTCAAACCCGCCAACCTATTTTGATAAGGAATTGTCGTTGTAGCAGCGCTTTAATATTTTGAGTAAATATCGTATTGCTATCGCATAAGCAGGCGTATTGATAAGACCGTAAAATATTTAATCATTTATATTTTTTCAATATCTTAAACATGCTATTTTTGCTATCTTAAATAGATATAAATACAATTACTTAGCTTAATGGAGCCACTATGAAAACGTTTACCAAAGCGACACTACTGGCAACAGTTGGCGTTTTTGCGCTCTCAGGCTGTGCCTCTACGGGCAATGTCACGCCGCAATATGTGCCGCCCAGCACTTATCAAAACTATGATTGCCAAGCATTGAGCCAAGAATACAATCGCGTCAACCGTTATGTCGAAGCGGCGCGCAATGAGCAATCTACTTTTGCAGCGTCCGGCGTGGGCGTGGGGATTTCTGCAGGACGCTGGGGTATCTCTCCCAATATTAGCTTTGGGGTTGGCAAAAGCAATAATACCAAAGCGCGTGACGCAAAGTTATCGCGGCTCTATGGTGAGCGCGATGCGATTGTCCAATCTGCCCGTATTCAACGTTGTAGTTTTGCCAATGGCATCAAGATTTATGGTGAATAAGATTTAGCGATCTGCACTCTCGTTAAGATAGAATCGTGGCATAACAAAAAAGCCAATACGCGCTCAGCATATTGGCTTTTTTATGGCTATAACTTTGATGAGTCATAATCTAATCTGAGTAATACTACTTTACTAAGCCCTACACCTGCAGGCTTTGCACCCACTGGATGATTTGATTGCTTGGTAGTGCGCCTGACTGACGCGCGACTTCCTTACCATTTCTAAAAGCAACCATCGTCGGTAAGCTTCGGATATTATAAGGGGCTGCCGCTTGCTCGTATTTATCCGTCTGTACTTTGGCAAACACTACCTGCGGCAATTGACCAGCAGCCGTCTTGAACTCTGGCGCCATCATAATGCACGGCTGGCACCAGCTCGCCCAAAAATCTACGATGGTCAATACGTCGTTTTTTTGGATAACCTTATTGGCCGTTTGTGCATCAAGCTCATGCGGGCTTGCGGTCAATAATGATTGACTACATTTACCGCATTTCGGTGCAGCGCTTAGCCGTGCAGCCGGAACACGGTTGGTGGCCTGGCAATGCAGGCATACTAAATGAAAACTGTGTTCACTCATTATCTGTGTCCTATTTTAATTGTTCTGGAGTGTCTCGATCGGTTTGTATCAATAATTTTAGCATAGTCATTTATAGATAAGTGCCTACCCTACAGCGCGATACGATATATCATATTTTTTAGTCATGACACGCTTTGATTTATTCACCAAGGACATTGATAGGTACTTTTAGATAGCGCGTACCGTTGTCCTCTGGCGCGGGAAAGTTCCCCGCATCAATATTCACTTGTACCGCTGGTATAATCAGACGCGGCATGTCCAAGGTCGCATCGCGGCGCTCACGCATTTGCACAAACTCTGCTTCGTTGATACTGTCTTTGACATGGATATTTTCTAATTTTTGGGCAGCAACGGTAGTCGTTGGGCAGTGCTGGCGACTCTCACGCGGATAGTCATGGCACAGATACATCACAGTATCTTCAGGGAGTGCGAGCAGTTTTTGGATAGAGCGATAAAGCGTCTTTGCGTCACCACCTGGGAAATCACAGCGAGCCGTGCCCACATCAGGGGCAAATAACGTATCGCCGACGAACACCACTGTTTTCTCATTATCAGCCGCCACATAGGCCATATCAGCACGAGTATGACCTGGCACATACATGGCTGTGATTGTAATACTGCCGAGCGCTAACGTCTCACCATCGTCTGTCAAAATATCAAACTGACTGGCATCGGTGCGGAAACTGGTATCAAAGTTAAAGATTTGCTTAAATATTTTTTGTACTTCAGTGATGTGCTGACCGATGACCAATTGTCCACCCAGGCTTTCTTTGACATGGATCGCCGCCGATAAATGATCCGCATGAGCGTGCGTCTCAATAATGTATTTCAGCGCCCAACCGCGCTCACGTACGAACTCAATGACCTCGTCAACGCTGCTTGTGCTCGTCCTACCTGATTTTGCATCAAAGTTTAATACTGGATCAATCATGGCACATAGCTGCTGCTCGACATCAGCCAGTACATGTGTGTAGGTTTCTGTGTCTCTATCTAAGAAAGAATGAACTTGCATGGCTGCCTCTTTGTCTATTTATGAGTGTTTGAGTGTTATGGCAATGTGGTTTTTATATTCAATTAACGCTTAAGTATGATATTGAGTCGTATATAATGATTGCTTATCATTACGATTTTTTTGTTATTACTAATATAGCAACTGCAATACATTTTATCAATTTATATAATGTAAATAATTATATCTTGCTATGTGGCGCGATATCATTGATAATGAACCCTATGTTATTGAAAATAATATGGCAGTGACTGCCCTATTATATAAGGAGCTTATTCTGGCTACTTCTATTTCATCAATGAGTACATCTACTCATAGCGCTAACCATGATACGTCCTCTGATAGCGCCGACTTTTCATCTATTGATCTTGCCAAACAAATGCAACAAGCATCGATGCAGGCCAGCCAATTACTAAAGTCGCTCTCTCATCCTGATCGCCTACTTTTACTTTGTCAGTTGACACAAGGTGAGTACTGCGTCGGTGAGCTTGAGGGGTTGGTTGGTGTTGGACAGCCAAGCTTGTCGCAGCAACTGGGTATCTTGCGTAAGGATGAGCTGGTTGCCACTCGCCGTGAGGGCAAGCAAATTTACTATCGTATCGCAAGTGATGATGCTTTAGCCGTATTAGATCTGCTTTATCAGAGATTTTGTGCCAAAACCGAATAATGCCGTACTCGCCTGACTGTTTTATACTGCTTTCTATCTTGGTGATGTATTGATATGTCTTCTATCGCTGCACGTCTGATTCCTACTTGGCTGCGCCAATACCAGCTCACAGCATTACCGACTGATCTGGTCGCAGGACTGGTGGTGGGCGTACTGGTGATACCACAAAGCCTAGGTTATGCGGTACTTGCTGGTCTGCCGCCCGTGTATGGTCTGTATTCTGCGATCGTGCCTGTACTCGTCTATGCTTGGCTTGGTTCTAGCAACGTACAAGCTGTTGGGCCCGTCGCGATCACTGCCATCATGACGGCCAGTGGTCTACTGCCTTATGCTGAGCAAGGCACAGAGCAGTATGCCCTGATGGCGAGTTTATTGGCATTAATGGTAGGCGCATTACTGTGGATTGCAGGGCGGCTAAAGCTTGGCTGGATTATGCAGTTTATCAGTCGCGGCGTCTCAGCAGGGTTTGTGAGCGGCGCGGCAGTGCTTATCTTTGTCAGTCAGCTGAAGTATCTGATGGCGATACCTATCGCTGGTAGCAGCTTGGTTGGCTATTTATCTACCATGCAGCGCTATGCCAGTCAGGTGCATCCGCTGACCTTAGTGATTGGTATTATCGCGTTTGTACTTTTGGTCGCTAACCGCTATGCGAGTCAATGGGTATGGCGAACGTGGCTGTCATCATCGTATGCCAAATGGGCCGAACGTTTATTTCCATTGGTTTTACTGGGTATTGCTATCGTTCTAAGTATGCTATTGCACTGGAATTCGTTAGGGGTCGCGACCATTGGTCGTATCCCGCATGGTCTACCCAGCTTTACACTACCGCATATGACCGACCTACAAGAAGCGCTCAAACTCTTGCCGACCGCAGGATTGATGGCACTGATCGTCTTTGTCTCTAGCAGTTCCGTTGCCAGTACTTACGCACGCTTGCGCGGTGAGAGCTTCGATGCCAACCATGAGCTGACGGGTCTTGGTCTTGCCAATCTATCTGGCGGACTGTTCCAGAGCTTTGCGGTCGCAGGTGGCTTTTCACGCACGGCGATCAATGCAGATTCTGGAGCAAACACACCCCTTGCCAGCCTTGTGACGGTGCTGGTAATGATTGCCGCGCTGATTGCCTTTAGTAATGCACTTGCACCCTTGCCTTATGCGTTACTCGGTGCAACCATCATGGCCTCTATCATTGGTCTGATAGATATTGCGACTTTAAAGTCTGCTTGGCAACGCGATCGCTTGGATGGAGCTAGCTTTTTGGCAGCGTTCGTCGGTGTGCTCATATTTGGGCTAAATACGGGTTTGGTTATTGGGCTAATGGTGTCATTCGCCAGTCTCATCTGGCAATCAAGTAAGCCACATGTCGCCATCGTGGGACAGCTGGGCGGTACCGGACACTTTCGCAATATCAATCGTCACGATGTGGTGACTTTTGACAATTTATTGATGCTGCGTATCGATGAGAGTCTGTTTTTTGGCAATAGTGAATCGGTACACCGCCGTATTCTAAATGCCATGCAGCAATATCCAGCAGCGCAGGAAATTATTTTGATCATGGCCGCGGTCAATCATATTGATCTGACAGCACAAGAGATGCTCAGTACCTTAAATAAAGAGCTTGCGCTGCAAAACAAGCGCTTACATTTTAGTTTTATTAAGGGCCCTGTCATGGATATCATCGGGCAGACACCGCTCATCAGCGAGCTGTCAGGGCAGGTATATCTCAGTACGTTAGATGCCGTCGATGCCTTGAAGGATATTTAGCTGCGTCATTATTTTTGTACCGCGCTTTTAATCGCTACTGTCGTCTATCGTACAATATCGCTATGATAGAGCCTGTGTTATGCTAGATTGACTGAACATAGGCTAATGGTACATAAACACATATCACCCGTCGTTTCAGTCTCAACAATGCATGACCTTATTTTTATCATCTCTGCCACGAGCTCAATAATAAATATATATTAATAACGATAACTGAAGCTATTTATGACCGATAACCTAAATGACCTAACGATTTATAAGCAAATTTATCCAAGCCAATGTATCAAAATTGCCGAGCTTGGCTATCGCTCAGTACTCAATATACGTCCAGACGCTGAGATCGAAACACAGCCTAACAGCTGTGATTTGGCAACTGCTACAAAAGAAGCAAACTTAACCTATCATCATCTACCATTCGATGATGAGCGCTTGAGTATGCTGACCGTAGAGCAGTTTGCTGAGTTTTATCATGCGATGCCAAAGCCCATATTGATGTTTTGCGGTACGGGCGCACGCGCCAAACTGCTGTATCAAAGCGCATTGATGCAGGGCTTGCTATAGTCATATTACTCGCTTTGGCTCAATCATAAATGTATTTTACACCACCAACTCAACCAATAAAAAAGGAGCTCCTATGAGCCATGAAGTTAGCTTTACCGGACAGATCACCCCTGACCAAGTGCCTATGATTGCCGAAAATGGCTTTAAAACCATTATCAACAACCGTCCTGACGGTGAAGAACCAAATCAGCCAACCAGTGCAGAGATTGAAGCTGCTGCTAAAGAAGCAGGACTTGCTTATAAAGAGATTTCATTCTCAGGTAATGGCTTGACGCAGCAGCATGTCGAAGCATTTGCAGATTTCTTTAACCAAGCTGAGCAGCCAATGCTCATCTTTTGCCGTACGGGTAACCGCTCAAACGGTATCTATGAAGCCGCCAAGCAAATGGATTTGTTAGACGACTAGCCTATTATTAAGCTAATAAAACTTGCTAACGCTAAAAATAAAAATGCCCATCCAGATTTTGGATGGGCATTTTTTGGGATATCATTTGAATGATAGAGATATCACGCAAGTTATAGACTGGTTAATTTTTGACATTGAGTACACAATCAAAAGTCACTGTGATCGTTGAATAGGATTTAAAAATGCAAAAACCACTACTGATCATCGGCAATAAAAACTACTCCTCTTGGTCGCTACGGGCATGGTTACTCTTAAAAGCGTTCAATGTTGACTTTGACGAGCAGCTGATTGAATTGTTTGATCCCTCAGCACGCCCAATACTTGAGGCGCATTCACCAACAGGAAAAGTCCCTGTATTGGTCTACGGTGAAGGCAATGAAAAAGTCACTGTTTGGGATACGTTAGCCATTGCGATACATATTGATGAGTACTTTACGGATATCAATATTTGGACAGGCATCAATAAGCCTGACACTAACGCTCAAACTGACCATCAAAATAGAATCAACAGCGCCTATTGCCAAAGCATCATTGCTGAGATGCATTCAGGATTATCAGGTATTCGTAATGAGATGCCGATGAATATCAGAGCAACTGCTAAAATACAACCGAGCAGTGCGTGCTTATCTGATATTGCTCGTATTGAGGCTATCTTTGCCGATTGCTTAAAAGGACGTTCGACGAACAGTTATTTGTTTGGACATTTCACAGCAGCTGATGTCTTTTTTGCCCCAGTGGTGTTGCGATTACAGACATATGCCAACGCCTCTGGTTTAACACTACAACCAACAACCCAGCAGTATTGCCAGGCCATGCTGAACAACCCGCATATCAAGGCTTGGATTCAAGCAGCACTGCAAGAGACACGGATGATCGAAGAAGATGAAGCGGGTGAGGTTGTCTCGTTATCGGGTATATTGTCGGCTAAATAACACTTTCCACAAAAAAACCACTTTAGCTTGGCTAAAGTGGTTTTTTATTTGATAAGACTTCAAGCATAACGTTTTACTGTTTTTGCTCTAATGCCTCTTTTACTGCTTTTTTGCCCCATGCACTCAGATCGAGATCTAATTTCTCATACTCTTGCGCATCGAATAACGGCTCTTTGACGCCTGATTTTAATTGACGGGCAAAGTCGTCAAGTAAGCGCTTGGCACGTGGGAACAGCATAATCAAGGCCAATAAGTTGGCAAGTGCCAGTACGCCCATCAATGGATCGGCGAAGAAGAACACGGTGGTAGCTGCTGGAGCGACTGCGCCCAAGAACAAGATCGCAATCACCACAACACGCAACACCAAGGTTGCCGTTTTAGTATTCTTCTTAACCAAGAAGTTAATCGCATTTTCGCCCATGTAGTAGTTATACATGATCGAGCTTAATGCAAACAATAGTAGCGAGATGGTTAACACGTACTGTGACCAATCACCAAGCTGCGCGGTGAGCGCTTGCTGCGCGAGTACGATACCATCAACTTCGGCACCTGGCTGATAAACGCCGCTGAGCAAAATCATAAATGCCGTGGCACTACAGACAACGATGGTATCGATAAATACTGATAGTGACTGCGAGATACCTTGACTGACTGGATGCGTGGCATAAGCAGTGGCGGCAATGTTAGGCGCAGAACCCAAACCTGCCTCATTAGAGAACAGGCCGCGCTTCATGCCTTGCTCAATCGCCACACCGATACCGCCACCAACGACGGATTCAATACCAAATGCATTTTTGACAATCATTGCCATCAGTGCAGGCAGATCGGCGATATTCAACACGATGATAATTAGTGCCATCCCAATGTAAATCAACGCCATCACAGGAATCACAACGTCAGCGACTTTTGCAATACGCTGGATACCACCAAAGACGATAAATCCACCCGCAACCACCAGTACCGTACCTGATATCCAGCGATCAATCCCGAAACTCTCAAGCGCAGAACCTGCTACCGTATTACCTTGGAATGCGATAAATCCAATGGAAAAAGACAGTAGTAAAGCAATAGCATAAATGACAGCGAGCCAACGATAATCTTTACCTAAACCGTGTAAAATATAAGTTGCAGGGCCACCGCGAAAGTTACCATCAATGTCTCTGCGCTTGTAAAGCTGAGCCAAGCTACATTCAACAATACTGGTCATCATGCCGATGAGTGCCACAACCCACATCCAAAAAACTGCACCGGGACCACCTAAAGAGATTGCAACGGCAACACCAGCAATGTTACCACCGCCAACACGTCCGCCGATCGACACGAGCAACGCCTGACGGGCAGAAATGCCGTCGTCTCCTACTTCGTCCGTCTTAAATACACGGAACATACGTTTAAAATATGTAAACTGAGCGAACCTGCCCACAATGGTAAATAATAAACCAAAAATAATTAACATAGGCACGAGTGCCCAGCCCCATGTTAGATCCCCGACTAGGGCAAAAAAAGATTCTATATATTCCATGCCTATTTTCCTTATAGTTCGTGACGCTATGATAGGTTTTATTGGGCTTATTATCGCATCTAAGACCCGTATTTGTAACGAAAATGGCGCATTTGTAACGTAGATGATGACATTTTTCAAGAGAAATTGCTTTATTCACTCATCAAAATGACTGGTTTTTAAACTTTAGGCGCTATTCTATAGAAAAATTCCTATAAAAACGCAAAAAAAAGCCACCTCAATTAAGGTGGCTTTTTCTTCTAAGACTAATTCTGATACTAAAACTTACTGCATAACCAAATATTCAAATGCTGCCAATGCTGCTTTACTACCCTCACCCATTGCAATATTAATCTGCTTAAATGGTACGGTGGTCACATCACCGCAAGCAAAAATACCTTTGCGATCGGTGCGGCAGCGCTCATCAATCTCAATCTCACCAAAGCGGTTTAAATCGACAAAGCCTTTGACAAATTCAGTGTTTGGTACGAGACCGATTTGTACAAACACACCTGATAAATCACGCTCATGTGTCTCGCCTGTGCTGCGATCTTGATAGACGATGGACGATACTTTGCCATCAGTCGCCTTGATCTCTTGCGTCGCCGCACCAGTGATGAATTCAATATTGGATTTCTCTTTGGCTTTATTGATCAATACCTGGTCTGCTTTTAACTCATCAGCGAACTCTAATACAGTGACGTGCTTAACAATGCCTGCCAGATCTAACGCAGCCTCAACGCCTGAGTTACCACCGCCGATCACTGAGATGTCTTTACCTTTGAAGAATGGACCATCACAGTGGGCACAAAACGCCACGCCTTTACCGATATTTTCTTCTTCGCCCGGTACGCCAAGCTTACGCCATTGGGCACCTGTCGCCAAGATAATACTACGAGTTTCAAACGTCTCGCCGGTATTTAGATTGATGCTGTAGTTTTCTTCTTCTGTCTCGCCGATATCTTTCACACTGACATGCTCTCTTAGCGTGATATTGTACTCAGCCAAGTGCTTAACGAAATTAGTCGACAAATCAGTACCATTGGTTAAAGGTACAGAGATCAAGTTTTCGATATCTTGCGTGTCTTTGACTTGTCCACCGATACGATCAGCGACCATGGTGACTTTTAAGCCTTTACGCGCGGTATAAATAGCTGCTGCAACGCCTGCAGGACCTGCACCAATGACAGTGACATCTTGCTGCTCTAGTTGCTCAGCATCATCTTCCACATCTGACAACAGATCAGGAAACTGCTCTTGTAATTTTCCAATCAGTTTGGCAGTATCAATCAGACCATTGGCAAATGGTTTACCGTTCAAGAATACGGCCGGTACACCTTGGATTTTGTTTGCTTCTACTTGCTCTTGGAAGAGCGCACCATCGATCATCTCATTGCTGATACCATCGTTTAGTAGCGCAAATTGATTCAACGCCTGAACCACTTCTGGGCAGTTATGGCATGATAGTGACACGTAGGTCTGAAACTGTAGCGGCTTGTTGAAGCGTTTGATTAGCTTTTGGATACCTTCATCCAATTTCAGCGTATGACCACCCGCTTGCAAAATGGCTAGGATCAATGAGGTAAACTCATGACCACCAGGAATACCACTAAATACGATACCTGTATCAGCAGTCTCTCCATCAACATGACTGACTACTTTAAAACTAATCGCGCTTGGCAAACTGTCATCGATAACCTGCTCATCGAAATTGATTTTGTCAGTCGTACCCGCAATCTTGCTCAAAAAGTCGATCAATTCAGCGCGCTTATCGTGCTCACCGCTACCCAATACAAAAGTAATCGGGCGCGTCATGTTTTCGCTATATGTCTTAACTGCGTCTAATAAATTTTGATCTATCATGTTTGTTCCTCATTATGACTGAATATGTAACGGCAACTGTCATGCTGCACGCCTAAATATGAAATCTTTACACTTGATAATATTATAAAAAACCTTGTATATATCGAGCTTTCGCTCTTGAATGACCCTATTATCAGGTGTTCGCAGTATTTGGGCAAGCTGAGAAACTCAAACTTTACGTTTTATAAAATCAATCGTTAATAGGTTTAATTAATTAAATACAAATATACTAGTAGATAATAGCCATAGTATCTAGGCTATTTTTTCGCTACAATCGAGAATAGTTCTTAAGTTAAGCCGTCTTTTTAACACCATACGCGATTGCTTATGACAAGCTTGCGTTTCATGACAAGGATGAACACATGAGAAAAACAGATACTTTCCACGATAACAGAGATATTATTGCCGAACTGAAGCTCAAAGACAGTCATTTTGCGAGTATTTTTGATGAGCATGCCGAGCTTGATCAAAAAATCAATTATCTCGAAAAAGATCTAGTCAAGCATGCCAGCCGTGAAGAAGAAATAGAACAAATGAAACGGCGTAAATTACATCTCAAAGACGAGATTTATAAGATTATTGATAAAAATAAAGAACAATCTCGCGCCTGATATAGTCAATCCTAAATAAAACAAATACATTATATATCAAAGTGGAACTGGTCTAAATCTTCCTTGCGTGCTGTGGCTATGCTGCTCGATGCTGCGAAAAATTTATCCCAGTCCCACTGTATCGTTTTTATACTGAATTCACTATATAGTCAATCAATATTAAAAGTGGTACAAGGCAGACGAGTGCAAGTACTACAGTAGTAGGCTAAACGAGTCTAACGCTGTAACACTTTAATAGTGGTTCGAATATACTACGCCTACTACGCTTATGATCAATAAATAAGACTCATAAGATTGTAGCTAGCGCCATAAAAAAACCCCATCAACATCAGTTAATGGGGTCTTTATTTGTAGAACTGATTCACACTAAAAGTATAAAAGTCAGCGCTACTTTATCTAAGGGATGAAATAGCTATTTAGATTTTACCGACTAGGTCAAGACTTGGCTTAAGTGTATCGCCGCCTTGCTCCCAAGCTGCTGGGCAAACTTCGCCATCGTTCTCACGAACGTACTGAGCGGCTTTTACTTTACGTAGCATATCTTTTGCGCTACGGCCGATACCGCCAGCATGAATTTCTGCTACTTGGATCAGACCATCAGGATCTACTAGGAACGTACCACGCTCTGCTAGACCTGCTTCTTCAATCATAACATTGAAGCCGCGAGTGATTTTACCAGTAGGATCCCCGATCATTGGATACTGTACTTTGCCGATCGCTTCTGAAGAATCATGCCATGCTTTGTGCGTGAAATGCGTATCAGTTGATACTGAGTATACTTCAACACCCAAACCTTTTAGCTCGTCGTAGTGAGCGGCCATGTCTTCTAGCTCAGTTGGGCAAACAAAGGTAAAATCAGCTGGGTAAAATAGAAAGATCGCCCAGTTGCCTTTTACGTCTTCTGAGGTGATGGTTTTGAACTCACCGTTTACATAGGCATCGGCTGAAAATTCTGGGATTGCTTGATTGATAATAGACGCCATGATTGGCTCCTCTCTTGTTAAGTAAATTAAAATTATTTATAGGGATTTTTTAACTAGCCCTTTAGCTTTCTGGGCTACCCGACAAACTATACGCGAATTCTACGGTTAATCCAGTTAAAAGTTTTTAATGTGATGTTTTGTTTTATTAAACTTGTTAAACTATGCTTTCTATATCCTATCATTGGTACATCCTATCATTGGTACATAACTGGTAATTTGCTGCCTTATAGAGGCTTACTGACAGGATAAATTACATTAAAAACCCATTAAAAGAGAGGTTTTATGATTACTTTACGACAACTTGAGTTTGCCTTAGCCGTCGCCAAACATCGTCACTTCAAACGTGCTGCCGAAGATTGTAATATTTCGCAGTCTGCCCTGAGCTTGGGTATCGCAGAATTAGAAAAACAGCTAGATACACAGATTTTTGAGCGCAATAACAAGCAAGTACTGATTACGCCTATCGGTCAAGAAATCCTCACAAGGGCACAGCGCGTGTTCTCTGAAGTGAGCGATTTGACCACACGCGCCCATAGCCATCAGACACCGCTGGCGTATCCGATGACCGTTGGTATCATTCCCACGATTGCGCCTTACTTGCTACCAAAGGTTCTACCAGCCCTGCGTGCTCAGTATCCAGAGTTTCGCATGACGATCGTTGAGCAGCAAACCGAGCGGTTGCTTGAGCAAGTGCGCTACGGTCATATCGATACGGCTATCATTGCGCTGCCATATGCTGTAGATGGCCTGCACAGTTTTGAGTTTTGGAGTGAAGACTTCTTTGCCGTCTTCCCAAAAGACGATGTACATGCCAAGCTTGATACCATCAGCGCTGACGAGCTAGCTACTGCCAATCTTATGCTCCTTGGTGAAGGCCACTGCCTAACCGATCAGACGCTATCTGTCTGTCATTTTGACCGTGCACAGATGAAATCAAGCTTCTCGGATGCCAGTCTAAACACGCTGATTCAAATGGCGCTTGCCAACATGGGCACGACCCTAGTGCCTGAAATGGCACTCGATCAGTTGCACTTGCAAAATCAAAATGCTGTCGCTGTACCTCTAGCTGAAGAAGGACCACACCGCCATATTGCTTTTGTCACCCGCTTAAATTATGCCCGTGTCGATGATATCAGCTTGCTCGGAGAAGTATTTAATAAGGCATTTAAAGATGCGGCTAATACAAAATAAATGGCAAGTGACAAAGGTTAATTATGAATGAATTGCCACCTATAAATATGGAGCTGGGCAATCATTTTTACTTATGCTTGTCTGCTCTCAATAGTGATGTGACACCAGACGACGCACAAACCCTCTGGCAAGATATCTCTGTGCGCTACGGTGAACCACAACGAGCTTATCATACCCTGAGTCATATTGAGCAGTTATTGGTACAGTTTGAAAGCATTAAACACCATCTAACTGCTCCGTATATCGTGGTGTTGGCACTGTATTATCATGATGTGATATACGACCCAACACGCGTAGATAATGAGCAAAAAAGCGCTGAATATGCCGTAGGCGCGTTGAGTTCTTATCTACGCCCAGAGCAGTGCCAAGACATCTACGCATTCATCATGATGACGGCCAATCATCAGGTAGATGAGTCGATAGATAGTGTTAAATACAGTGATGCGGCATATCTGCTAGATATGGATTTGAGTATTTTGGGTGCGCCTTGGCCTACCTATCAGCAGTATGCACAAGCGATACGTCAAGAATATGCACACGTCGCAGATGACAACTACCGTGATGGGCGCACTGCGGTATTACAAGGATTACTAGCGCATCCCAAACTCTATTTGACTGATTATTACTATAGCCAATTAGAAGCGCAAGCTCGGGACAATATCAAGCGCGAGCTTATTTCGCTCGCAGCTTTATAAATAACTCACTACTTTGCCGTGCTGGATGTGAATTATAGCTAGGTTCCATAATATCAAGATCAAAATGGCTTTGAAAACGCTGCTGGTACTCTTCTTTAGTGCCACCAAATGGTGGTTCCTCTCGTCCAAAGTCAGTATCAAATAACAAACCAACCAGTTTGCCTTGTGGTTTTAGTAACCTTGCCATCTGCTGCACATACTCATCACGGCGCACTGGATTAATCGCACAAAAAAACGTCTGCTCAAGTATCCAATCAAATTGGTACTGCTCAGCTGATAAGTTAAAAAAGTCCGCACAAATTAACTGCTCAGATGGGAAGTCGGGATAACGCGCCGCAAAGGCTTCAATCGGGACTGGCGCAAAATCGACCAACGTGACATTGGTAAATCCTTGCTCATATAGATAGCCTACCTCGTAAGCATTACCAGCACCTGGTACGAGTATTGCCTCATCCTTAGCATTTTCAGGCAGCTGGTCAATATAAGCTTTGAGCGGTGGTGATACTTGTCCCATATCCCAGCCAGTACTTTTTTTCTCATAGCGCTGCTGCCAAAACTCAGCTTGATTGACGTTTTCCATCTGACATCCTTGTATATAAAATTGGATTTAAACGACACGATTTGTATCGTTATTTCTTATCATATCAGTCTTATCAACATGTGTCGCCGTTTTAAATAGGATGAAAAAAGGGAGACAAATTACTCTCACACAGTGAAATTCATTTAGATGGGAAAGTCGCTCAAAGAATTAATGGACTCAATGTATGGATCTCTCAATCCAACTGCCCTGTCTTGCCTGCCAGTATATTATGCCATTGCCGATAATCTGGCATCGCACTCGCCACCGTTTGCCAAAATGCAAGGCTATGATTGGCATGATGCAAATGGCACAGTTCATGGACGATGACGTATTCGGTGCATTCGATAGGATAGGCAGGAAGATAAACGGACAACCAAATTCGCTTTGCGCGCGTGTTGCAGCTGCCCCAGCGTGTGTGCATTTTTTTTACTCGTATCTCATCGGCGTGAACACCAACAATTGGCTGCCATTTCTCAAATAGCGACGGCATGACATCGGAGAGCTGCTGGCGATAGTATGCTATTTTTTCATCATGGCTTAACATAAAGGTCTGCTCAGTGCCCCATAGATAGACAGGGTTCTTAGAAGTTGTAAGACCTGATGGCGCGCTTTTTTTACGCTGGTGTTGCTTTAGCACTTGTAGATGGTGGTTAATCGCCCAAGACACTCGCCGCGCCACCGCGTCAGCAGCTTTTGAATTACTAATATGCAGTGGTACAGAAACCATCAAGACATGCGGCTTTAAACGAAAATTGATGTTTTTGACACGCTTTTTGCTGATATGTAGCTCAATATCTGCCTGTGCGAGCTGCTGTCTAATAGTATCTAAACGGATTTCCAAGCTAATGTTTTATCTCCTCAATGGCCGTAACTGTGCCAATGGCTACGTATTATAACGCTTGCAAATGGTTATCAAAGGACATTCTATGCAATTGGCTGTCTGTACTAATATGCTTATCATCTTTACCATTCAATTTTGAATCTGGCAAAACACTTACTCTTAACGCTGTCAATTGCCCTTGCCCATCACTGATGATAAATCCTGACGGTTTAATATCATCTACGTTATTGGTGATTGCACTATTACTGGATAGGACGGATGCCCCTGCACAATCAGGCAAGCTCACATCATCAATCAACTCTCGAGTATGTAAGTCATAAATTGCCGCACAGCCACTAATCGGAGTGGTCACACAAAGCAAATTACGGTCACTATCAACGGCGACGCTCGCAATATATTGATGAAAGCGTTGCCATTGATTGTTTGGCATAGTCAGTGGCGCAAAGCTAACATCACCGCGCTGGTGAGTCAGTACTAACGGTACATTGATATGCTTTTCGCCTTGGAACTGGATACCGATCATGACAGTGCCATCATTGTGCATCGCTAAATGACGTATGCTCATCTGATTATGCTCGGGCGTCACTTGCTCAAGCAATGCCCCGTCATGACGATTCAGGTAGACCAGCGATGGTCGCATAGTGTCTAAATTTAGCTCTTCACGTGAGGCCTGCTCAGTCTTAATGCCACCGTTTGCAATGACTAGTGTTTCGCTATCAGGATGCATAATCAGTTCATGCGGGCCGATGCCATAAGAGTTAAATTCTGCTACTTTTTTATAAGCGTTGTTAGCATCATAAACACCGATTTTACCTGCCAGACTGACTGTGTCATTCTCAGTTACGTAAAGCAATTTTCCATCTAAGCTATAACAAGCATGGCCGTAGAAATGACGATGTAAATCCGCTTTGATCGCATGTTGTACTTGTCCATTTGAGGTATCAAGCACCCAGAATTTTTCACTTGGACGCCGACCCATGACGACGACGTCGCGCCTTTGGTCGACATTGCTATCCTGAACTTGAGATTCAGATACATTTGTAGGCTGAACAACGATGTCATGGACACGCTCAGGCATGGTCGTCTGCCAAACGATTTGTCTATCGGCATCAATACCTACCACGCCAAAGTCATGCTCATTTTGATTCAATGACGCGTTATTTTTTGGCATAGAGGCAACGCCGCTGACCCAGCGAACAGGCCGTGCGAGCATGGTCGTCGTATGCACAGCAGTAAGATCAAGCACGTTACTCTCATCATCTATCGCTTGATGATAAGCCTGCTGCCATGTCACCGCTGCTTGCTGACAAGCATAGCGAAAGCTTTTAAGGTTTGGCGTTGACCCAACGCCCGACTGTAATGCTTGTAACTGCGCTCGCATACCCGCCACATAATCTTGTAAACTGGCATCAGGATGCTGCTGCTTACGATAATGATGGTGAATACCGACCAGAGCCGCGGTGCCGACTGCCGTGAGCATTGACGTCGTCAAAAGCTCACGGCTTATTGAACTGGCTTTTGGCTCATCTGATCTGTCATGACGCTCATCTTCTGACATCGTATTGCCTTTAGTAATAAACATCCCTTAATCGCCATCGGTGCTATTAAAGCCTACGCGGATACCGAGTGTTGGAATCAGCTCGCGTTTAATCAAGCGAGTGACGGTAGTGAGATGGTCATATAACGCTTGTTGATCGTCTTTGTCTGCGGCTGATAAATCTTCTGGCATTTGTGCCAATAAAGTGGTCGTTTCAGCCAATGCCGTCGATAGATTATTAGCGACTGTGCTCTCATCATTGCTATTAAGTATCGCCGTCAATACGGGATCTGTCATGGCTTTATTGATGGCATCTAGTTTTGCATTGATAATAGCGCGGCTTTGACCAGCCGTAGCCGCTGGCAAATGACCTTTTGCTTTACCCGTCAGACCGAGCGGCTGGTCAATAGCATTAGACTTCATGGTCTCAACTAATGACAATAGCGAGTTAAACCATTGGTTCAAGCCTTGATCGCTCTCAGCAGACTTGTCTATCGCCAATAACTCAGTCGCGTTTTGCTGCCAGTTTTTCTCGATGTCTTTTAGACGCGTGCTCAAAGCACCACTGGCGCTAATGACGTAGGCGCATTGACCAGCATTTAAGCTCTCATTGGCAAACAAGGCTTCTTCTAGTCCTGGTACACCTTGTACGATAGCGCTTTCGCCCGCGAACTGCTCTGGCGTGAGTGTTGGATTGGCAGCAATCAAATCAGACACACCGCTATGTACCAAGCCGCGCTCATCAGGATAATAGTTGATGTACAGATTGCTCATGCTGGCAGTCGCAGGACCGAAATTAATCATCTCAGCACTCGACCACGCTTGTGCCAATACTAACCACTGCGCGCGTAATGCCTGTAGCTCAGCGCCGCTGACGGGTGCTTGCTGACAATGTCTCTGCGCCAATTCATTTAATAGATCACTTTGCTTTGCGGCATTAGCATACGCAGGAAGGACAATGTCCTCTGCCACATGCGTCAAATACGTTTTTTGAGTCTCAGGGCTGATATCTACCGCAACGATCTGCTCAGTGCTTTCCTTGCTGCTTTCTGCTGAGCTGTCAGTAGCTGTATTGTCTTTTGCAACTTCTTGACTATCCACTTCTGCAGATTTGTTGTCGTCGGCAGGTTTAACACAGCTAATCAGCAGACCGGCACTCAATGCAGATAGCGCCATCGCCAAAGCGTGATTTATTTTCATAGATTTCTCGGTAATGTTATAGGTAATAATTTATAGCGTTTTTGTGCTGATTTTATAATAGTGACTGTATTACAGTGACCTTATTATAGCGACTTTAAGAACGCATTTAGCTCGGCGCGACCTTGCTTGTCTAATTTCAATACTTGTTGCTGTTGCTTTTCGGCTTCTCCGCCGTGCCAAAGAACCGCTTCCATCAGCGTACGAGCGCGTCCATCATGCAAAAACGTCGCTTGTGGATCAACCGTTTGCGCAAGTCCCACGCCCCAAAGTGCGGGCGTGCGCCATTCATAAGAATTGGCTAAAAACTCAACTTGAGCGTCTTTGGATGGTAGCTTACCCGCGATAGTACGATCAGCAAGGTCATCTCCCATGTCATGTAGCAATAAATCGGTGTAAGGATAAATCACTTGTCTATGCTGCTCAAGATGATCGTCGTCAGTTTTTGGCAGCTGATATCTTGGTGTATGGCAGCTTTGACAGCCCATGTCATAAAAACGCTTTTTACCCGCCAGCACAAGCTTATCATCCGCATTACGGCGGTGCGGCACTGCCAAATTACGGGTATAAAACTCCACAAACTTGGCAACATCGTCGTTCACTTCAACGGGCGGTTTGCCATTGCCTTGCTCATCAACACCTGTTGTCGCATTTAAGCAGACGGTCTGGGTCGGCATGCAGGACTCATGAGGACGAATATTTGATGTCAAACCCATGTCTTCGTTAAAAGCACTTTGATTTTGGGTAATCAGTTTGGTTTGACCGGCTTTCCAGCCAAAACGTCCAAGCGCACGTTTGCCAGTCTGTGGATCCATCACCCAATTGAACTTACCACTGATGTCGCTATTACCCTTATGGCTTGCTTGTTTTTTAATATCATCCTCAGGTATTTGCTCTAGCAGCCCAAGCCCAATCATAGGCAGTGCCACTCGTGGTGATACCATCATCGCCTCATCAAAAGCGCCATAACCGGGGTTGGTCAGATTAAAGGTTGGCGCACGTAGCGTCTCAATATGCCCATCAGCGAAAGTGACTGGCTTATCTGTCCACTGTACTGCAATTCTGGCCTCAGCAGGGACACCTTGGATACCCCGATCTTGCAATTGTCCACCATACATAGGGTGAACGACCTTTTCAATCAGCGAGTCCTGTAACTGCTGACGCTGCTCATCCGTCGTTGCTGGCATAGAGAGACGAAGCAATAAACTGTCCGCATCATCATCGGCAGTCATGGGCGCATGACCACGGCCGTCTTTGATATGGCAAGATTGACAAGCCGCCACATTGAATAGCGCACCAAGCCCATCTCGACTGTCGGTACTGGCAGGAGCGACGACCCAAGGCTGCTTAAAGAATGCATTACCGATAAAAAACGAACCCTTACGCGACGCTGTCAGGTTCGATGAAGGCTTAGAGTAGCTTTCAGCACTGGTAATACTGATACCAGAGTCCCCACCCTGCTTGATCTCTTGCGGATCAAAACTGACCAGTTGCTGCATCGGCACGCCAGCCAGTGCTTCGATGTTATCCACACGCTCAGAGGTGAGCGGATGCTCGTCTTCACTGGCATTTGCGGCATGCTCACTATTTGAGGCGTCGTTAGACACGCTATCGGCTGGCTGACAAGCGCTTAGCGCCGCTGCACCCATCATAAGCAGTGCAAGCTTGGATGGCAAATTTTGTATTATGGCAGAAGGAAGAAGAAAAACAGAATACTTTGGATAGATGGCTTTCATAAACATCAAGCGCCTTAGTTTTGAGAGTAGAATCATCAAGTCGATATCGATCACGTTGTCATTGGTATCGATAGTCTGGTTCAGAATATAGCCTTATTGGCCTATTTTGAAACGGATAAATAGACGTTGCCAACCATCGTTGATAACGTCTATTTACCCAACTGATCATTTTATCAAGGTACGTCTTATACAGATAATAAGCACCTTTTAGCTACTTGGTGTCTACTTAAAACTGCGACCCTGCATCTGCATCAAGATTATCAATACCAACGGCTTTTGCGGCATTTTCGATACCAGCGGTCAGCTCTTGCAAGCTATTAATACCCGCTTCTACCCAGCCGCGACGGATATTCTGCTCTTCAGCAGAAACGCCTTCTTGACTTGCTTGACCAACCGTTGCAATCATTTGGTCAATTTTGATGCCTTCTTTCTCGCCCTTTTCAACCATGACGTTGAATGCACCTTCGACTTTACTAAAGTCAGCGGCCAGTTTATCAGCTTCCTCTACATGACTGCTGTCAACGAGATAGTCTTTAACACCATAGCCACCGACTGTTTTACCAGCGACTGTCTGGTAGCTACCATTAAAGACATTTTGGATACCGCGGGCATTATTGGCATAGCTCAGATGCGTCAAGTCACTAAAGCACTCATGCTCATCTTCGGTAGACCCTGTGACAAAAGCGACCTGCATACGCTCAGAAGCCAACTCACCCAGTGCTAAACTACCCATTTGGTACATAATCTGACGCAGGCCATTGTCGTATTTACGCGCCATCAAATCACTGCGTAAGGTATTTTCGGTATCAGGCTGCCACTGAGCTTCCATCGCCGTCAAATCATCCACCAGTAGTTGAGTAGCGGCTTTTAAAAACTCACCGCGACGCTCACAAATACTGGCATCTTCATTGACCGTATCACCGCTGGTACATTGTCCAGCTTCCGTCACATAATCAGTGACCGGGCGATTACCCGCGCCCTCTTTTACGCCATTGGTATCTTGACCCCATAACATAAACTCAATCGCATGATAGCCCGTTGTGACATTAGCCTCACTACCGCCAATCTCGTTCATGTCGGCAAGCAGCTCAGGTGTAATTGTACTGGTATCTTGCTTGGTACTACCGACCGTAATGCTATCGCTATTGATGATATTTTCTTGACTGTTATATTCGCCTTCATAGTCATCACTGACATAATCGATCAGCGCTTCATCTAGCGGCCAAGCGTTGATTTGACCTTCCCAGCTATCAATGCTATTGATCGCGCGCTTATCATTTGCCGTCACAAATCCTTCATCAAAACGGAAAATTTCCGTCTGCGAATACGGCTGACGAGCCGCTTTATAGGCAGCTTTGGCAGCATCAAGGTTGGCTTGTGTCGGTGTTGCCACAAACGTATTTACCGCTGTCTGGAGTTTTTTGGCTGTCTCTAGTGAATCCTTGTAGGCTGCATGGGCCATATTTGCGTAACTGATGACTAACCTATCAATATGTGCTTTTTCGGCAGCTGATATCTCTGTGTTATCGCCTGTTTCTGTGCTTACAACCTCTGTCTGCGTCTCAGTAGCAGCAGTGTCTTCTTCGGTTTTTTTGGTACAGCCCGATACCATTAACAATCCTGCAAGTGCAACAGCTAAAGTAGTTGGTAAAATCTTACGGCGTGTTTCTGTGGTAATCGTCATACAAATCCTCAAAGAGATAGCAAAATTCGTTTTGGTTAAATGGCTTCCATCATATCGATTATCAAATCACGCCTTAATCAGCTGATTTGATCTCGTATATTTATGCTTATCGCATATTATCAAGCTTGTAACTATTCAGTAATAAAACACTAATAAATTATAGTGTTATTGATAATCATTATCAATACTTAATTCTATATTAATAATCATTAATCTTTATGATCCTTTTATAAAATGTTATCAAATACTAAACGAGCACTATTCTATTTTGGACAGCAGATATTATACCTTCGCTATCCTAACTATCGAGTTTGTTCAATCAAAATTTAGCGCATAAAAAAAGAGCCAACATATCGCTGACTCTTTTTGCTAGATAAGTGCGTGAAAATCATTTGCACCTATCAAATAGCTATATAGAACTGTCGATTAGTTGACGCTTTGTGGTGCATTAACCGTTAGCTCAACACGGCGGTTTTGCTGACGACCAGATTCAGTGTTGTTGGTAGCAATTGGACGTGACTCGCCATAAGCAACTACATTGATACGGTTAGAAGCAACACCGCGAGCAGTTAGGTAGTTGGCAACTGAGTAAGCACGGTCGCGTGACAGACCCATGTTGTAAGATGCTGAACCTTGGCTATCAGTGTGACCAGCAATCGTGATGGTGTTCTGGTTATACTGGTTCATGGTTGAAGCAAGCTTGTCTAGCGTTGGCTTGAATGATGAGTTAAGTGTTGCACTATCAAACGAGAAAGTGATGCTACCTGGCATAACAAGATCAATGTTACCGGTGGTTGGGTCTTGGTTAACAGTCACGCCTGTACCAGCCATTTGCTGCTCAAGCTGACGAGCCTGACGCTCCATGTAATAACCAACGCCAGCACCCAATGCAGCACCGATAGCAGCATCACGACCAGTCTTGTCGCCGCCTGTTGCTTTTGAGATAGTTGCGCCACCTGCTGCACCAACTAGGCCGCCCAATGCAGCTTTATTCAAACGTTGCTGCCCAGTGTTTGGATCAGTCGTACAACCGCTAAGTGCTAGACCTGATGCTACTGCTGCAATTAATAATGTATTACGCATGATATTTCCTCTATAAGTTTAAAGTATTATAAATCGTGCTTTATCAAGATTGTCCGTTAATCTTATTAAGTACTTATTTACTTTAATCATTATTATGGCAATTACAATCTAACACTGTGTAATATTTTGTCACACCTATGTATGAGAAGTGCAGATTAACTTTACGGTATTTCTTAGCATCTAAACTATCCAATACCTGTTCCTTGTTATCACTAGTCACGTTTACACTCGTACACTGCGAAACGTTTCTGCTAAAATTATGTGGCCAAATTTCTCATCGTCAAATGACCGCTGTATCAGGAATTAATCAGCAACGCTTCTATGATTAGCGCTTAGTCCACTGGATTATTGGTCATCAATCATATGAGCAGTTTTGGCAATATTTAAAACATCGACTTGTGAAATATATGGTGTACTTATTAATTAAACTGAACCAAGAGGATTAAGCATGCGACTGACATCTACCATTCGAAAACTGCACAAACGCACGCCCAAACTGGGTAAGGCGGTTTCATTAGCGACAGCAGCAAGCGTTATCACTGCCAATAGCTTTGGTGGTAGTATTCCTTTGTGGTTGATGGGTGTCGGCAAAGTCATCACCGGTGCACCTATTGCAGATAAAGCGGTCATCAAAATCGCGACTTACTGGATCAGCAGCAACAGTGCACTAATCGATGATATGCTGCCTCGCAAAGATTGGCGTATCAGCCTACCAGATGATATTCGCATCGATGGTAAATACCTTCTGGTCAGCAACCACCAATCTTGGGTCGATACCAGCATCGTGCAATACATTGGCGAAAAGCGCCTGCCATTGACGCGTTTCTTTACTAAATTTGAGCTGATCTATATTCCCATCGTTGGGCAAGCTTTTTACTTTTTAGATTTCCCCATGATGCGCAGACACTCTAAAGAAGCCATCGCCAAAAACCCTGCACTCAAAGGTAAAGATATCGAAGAGGCCAAGCGTGCCTGTGCCCTTTTAAAAGACAAGCCGTTCACCTTGCTAAACTATCTAGAAGGTACGCGCTTTACCAAGGCCAAACATACCAAACAGCAGTCTCCTTATACGCACTTGCTAAAACCACGAGCAGGCGGCTTATCCCTTGCGATTAACGCCCTAGGCGAGGATATCGATGGCATACTGGATATGACCATCGTCTATCCTGATGGCGTACCAAGCTATAGCGATCTGTGGAAAGGCAATATCAAACGTTTGGGCGTGGATCTAAGATATATCGATATACCAGATGCGCTGTTTGAAGGTATTAAGCAAGGCGGCTATGAAAATGATGAAGAAATAAAGGCGCAGATGTTTGATTGGGTTGAACACATCTGGCGTCAAAAAGATCAGCGCATCACCGACATGCTGGCCGATTTTGAGACAGCCCCTAAAACTCAAGCGGCTCAATAAATGACTCACTTACGCCGTAAGTCATCACATAACTTTTAAAAGACGCAGCACTCATAGTCCGATAACGGACAAAATCTAGTCATACTGCCATAAGCGCTTGAGTAATCAATAACGCAGAGGTTAATGATGATACGTGAGCACTGTACTGATGATAGTCGCGTTGCAAATGATCATTATTACTTTATAAGTAGCTATGCATGATTTTTAATCATAGATGGGTTGTTTTTTGGCCTTATTCATTGATAATGTGATTAATCATGTACGCATCGATTTTTGATGGTTATTTTTAATAGCCGTCAAAAATTTACTCATTTCTTTGTGCCATTTATCATTTATAAGGTATGACTGTGCCCGCCTCTCCTACTACCAGCCCGCCTATTGCAACTGCACCGGTGTCGCCTCATCTTGCAAATAGTGAGCCACCAAGGCCAAACCGTCCAAAACCCAGTCGTTTAAAGCTCACTTATGATATCGTGATGCTTATCGCTATCAGTATTGATCTTCTGCTGATCAGTCTGGATGCTGTATTGATGAGCGACTTTAGTGTCAATGCTGCACAATGGCTGTCAGTCAGCGAAGGACTAAGTTGGTATCAGGCGACGTTGCATAAGCCGTTGCGTACCGCTGGTGGGTTTTTTACCATATTTTTGGTTGCTGAATTATTATTACGCTGGGCAATCGCAATCAAAGAAAAAGTCTATTATCGCTGGTTTTTCTTCCCTTTTGTCCACTGGTACGAAGTCTTAGGCTGTTTTCCGCAGCTACGTTTGTTACGGTTATTTAGAGCCGTTGTTATCGGACGCCGATTGTACCAGCTTGGCTACCAAGTACTCCCGCAGCCATGGATCAATCGTATTAAGTTCTATATTGACCTATTATTAGAAGAGCTCTCTGATCGTGTCATCCTGACGACCATCCAAAATTTTAGGCAGGAATTGACCAACCCTGAAACGCACAAATCTTTTATCGAGTCAGCCATCACGCGCAACCGTGCTGAGATTGAAGCGGCTGTATTATCTATTCTGCGCTCAGAGCTTGCACCAAAACTACAGGAGCTGACTGCCTCATCAGGTGGTGGCAGTCTATTAGCCAGCGAAATGGGCAACGCTATTGAAGAAGGTCTAGCCAATACTCCTGAGCTGCGACGCTATTTGCGCATGATTCCTATCGCGGGTAGCCTGATCGAATCACAACTGCAGCATGTCGGACACAACATCGGTGAAAACGTTGTTTATGCCTTAAATAAGCGCCTGCTTGATCCAGCGCGGCTTGACGCATTGATGGTGGCGATTGCCAGTGGTATTGCGCAAATAGACACCGATAATAGTGCACTTGATACTCTGATTTCGAGTATCATTGATGACAGTTTGACTGCATTTGAAGCACAAGTAAAAGTACAACAATGGAAACACCAAGACATGCTCAATCTATAGTATGCCTACTAACATGACACGATAATAAAAATGACACCGTGAATACAGCGACAGAATTATTTTTAAGGGTTTATATATGACAGTTTCAGACAATAATAATCAGACTGCAAGCGCAGCACCAGCCTTAGCCCTATATGGCAAGATGCTGACCTTTTCGCGTTTACAGTTTAGTACCAGCGATCTGGGCGCTATTGAAGCCCAGCTTACTGAGACACTGAGCAATAAATCAAGCAACATTCCTATCTTGCTCGATAGCGACGTCGAGCAAGATTTATCTGCCTTAGTAGAGCTATTATGGTCATGGGGACTACAGCCGATCGGTGTGGTGACAGGCCTACTTGATGATCAAGCGCGTGAGCAGCGCTTGGCCATCTTTCCTGCAGATGGTAAACGCATTGAACGTATCGTACCTAGCAAAACAGCCCCTACACCGTCCAATAAACCTAAAGAAGATAATCGCACAGAATCAGTCAACGCTACTAGCACCGAGAGTGCGGCAAATATATCTGCCACTGAAACCACCATCTCCAGTCTTCCAGATGAGACATTGTTAAGTGCTCAGCATATTACCAGCCTCATCTACGACCAGATGCTACGCTCAGGCCAAAGCTTAAACCATGTCGGCGGCGATTTGATTTTGACAAACAGTGTGAATAGCGGTGCTGAAGCCATCACTGACAACAGCTTACATGTCTATGGACGTGCGCAAGGTCGCTTGGTGGCAGGCGCAACGGGTGACAAAGATGCCCGCATTTTTTGCCAAGTCTTTAACCCCTCCCTCGTGTCTGTAGCTGGAACTTACTGTTTACGGGACAACCTACCTGAGCACGTGATAGACAAACCTGTGCAAGTAAAGTTTGTGGAAGGTGAAGGCCTAGTATTTATCGTAATGGATGAAGCTTAATTATTGCTCAGTTAAAAATAATAAACGGTTAGGTGATTGTCTAGTAAAGTAAACTGGGTAAGGTAAGCTGTAATTATATAAGCTGCTGTGTCAGATAAATAAAACAAGATATATTAAATTAATCGTTACAATTGGGCTATTATTAAGTGTTGGTTCTAACGTTATTTGCCGTATATTTAAATAGCTATCAAACGGCTAAAAATTATCGCCATTAACTGTAAAATTTATAAGCAAAAGCCCTTTATAGCTCATATCTCAGTTGTTTTTCTGCTTTAATATAGACTTGCTATAAATCCTTGTATATTTATGCTAGGCTATCTTCGCAGATAGTACATATATAGTTAGTAGATAAATACCATGCAATTGTGCTATTTATATAAAAGATATCCCATTGATTCATAGGAGTGTGCCATTGTGGCGAAGATAGTTGTAATCACTTCAGGTAAAGGCGGTGTAGGCAAAACCACGACTAGCGCCTCTTTTGCCGCTGGTTTAGCATTGCGTGGCTATAAAACGGTTGTAATTGATTTTGATGTAGGTCTACGTAATCTAGACTTGATCATGGGTTGTGAAAACCGAATTGTTTATGATTTCGTTGATGTCATTACCGGTAGCGCACGCTTGTCGCAAGCACTTGTCAAAGACAAACAGCTTGAAAACCTGTATATCCTTCCTGCTAGTCAGACGCGTGACAAAGACGCATTGACGGACGAAGGTGTCGCAGAGGTCATGAATGAGCTGTCTAAACAGTTTGACTATATCATCTGTGACTCACCTGCTGGTATCGAGCGCGGTGCACAGTTGGCCATGTATCACGCTGACGAAGCCATCATTGTTACCAACCCTGAGATCTCTTCAGTACGTGACTCGGATCGCATCATCGGTATTTTGCAAAGTCAAACGAAAAAGGTTGAAGAAAACCTAGGCTCTGTACGTGAGCACTTGGTTATCACTCGTTACAATGCAGAACGTGCTGCTGCGAACGAGATGATGGACATCGACACTATCTCAAATGACATCTTAAAAGTACCATTGCTCGGCGTTGTGCCTGAGAGCCATTCTGTGCTCGAAGCATCGAACCACGGTGAGCCTGTTATTCATTATACCGACTCTGTTGCTGGTCAATGTTATGATGATATCGTCGCCCGTTTCTTAGGCGAAGAGCGTCCACTACGTCATATTGATGTGAAGAAAAAGAGTTTACTACAGCGCTGGTTTGGGGGTTAATGATGACTAAGAAAAAAGGATTTTGGAGTAGCCTATTCGGTACTGACGATGGCAGTAGTGCAGGCAGTGCCAATCTAGCTACCGAACGCCTCAAGGTTATCGTTGCTAGCGAAAATCGTCTAAATAACCGCCTAACGGTTGATCGTATCGAAAAAATGAAACGTGAAATCTTAGAAGTGGTCAACAAATATGTGAATGGCGTGCAGATTGATGATGTCAATATCAATCATCGCTCAGAAGACAGCTTAGATGTGTTAGAGATGAACATTAATTTACCGGAACACAAAAAATAAATTTGTAACCAGACCTTTAGACCGTAAGCACTTTCATTTATCACTTAAAAAGCCTTAAGTAATGCACTTAGGGCTTTTTTGCATCTTTAAGTTTATTGGTACGGCATGCTGTATACAGCATTCGAGCATTGATCAATAGCAGATCATTTCATACGTGATATTAAATTGTCTTTTTTAATAAACTGATGATACAAGGCAGCACCAATATGCAGCGCTGTAAAACCGATGATCATTGGCCAAATAATATCGGTATGTAAATCATTATAAAAGCGGGCCAAACTCCTATCAGGAGTCACAAACACGGGTATTTGGAATAAACCAAAGATATCGACAGGACGACCACCATATACAGTCATCAATAAACCAGCAAGCGGCATAGCGATCAGAATGGCATAGAGCGCAAAATGCGATAGCTTAGAGACCATCGATTGCCATTTTGGCATTGGTATAGACGGTGGCGCTTTGGTAAAGATGCGGTTGATAACTCGCGCAATCATCCAAAACAACAAGCTTATCCCAAACGCTTTGTGAAATCCGATATATAGATTGCTATCGAGATTTTCATGCAGCAGTATCATCACCCATGTGATCAATAATAAAACTGCGCTGATCCAATGAAATATACGACTGCTGAGCGACCATTTTGATACGTTAGAATTATTCATGAGCGGCTCTATAGTTTTTATTAAACGTTATTTATAATTGATATTATATATAGGGCAGCAACTCATTCAATAACAAAAAGTAATCAGCATTGCTCGGGTACTACCTATGAGGTGAAGCATAACTGAAACTTAGACGAGAATCTAGTCATCTAAATTCACCAAATGATGCGCAATTTTGTCCAAGTCTGGTACCAAATAAACATTATCGTCAATCATAACGGTTTGATACAGATAAGAGAGCACAACGTTTTCGTCAGACTGCCCTTCTATTTTATCAACGCTAGTATCCGCAAACTGCTCGGGAAGCTCTGTATCTTTGACGTCAGAAATACGGGCTTGTAATTGGCGCAACTCACCTGCCGTTTGCAAAGCAAATCGATGCTCGGTGGTATTACCCTCTAGTATGATGACTTTCTCTGGTGTTCTATCTTGCGGTAACAAGTGAAAGACAGCAAGATTTTGCTCTTGCCACTGATACTTGGATATACGCTCTTGATAATCGTCGACGCTCAAAATCAAACTGCTCGGAATAATCCAATCGGGTTGGTTAGATGCTGGCACGATAGTCACATCGAGCATACCATTGTTCGTGGTCAGTAAACTTACCGCTTCAAATGAGTGTTTCAAAATTTGTTTCATACGTCGCTCACAATCAGTTAGCGTGAATGGCTTGCTGCCCTTTCACCAATATAATCAGTCAGTTTTTTTGCCAAATCTGTCGGACTACCAACGAAACCACAATACCCTGAGTCAATAATAGCCTGAGGTTGACTCGGACATGCACTCAGACTAGGGTCTTGCGCCCACAACTGGCTGTTGTTGTCTTGAACCATATCCAAATACTGAGAGCCATCATTGCCCATACCCGAAAATATAATATTGATTAGATCGCTACCATAGACATCACTGGTGTTTTTTAGAATCTGACCAATAGCAGGCTTATATTCACCGCTCCATGCTTGATCTAACAAGATGACCCTACCAGCTGAATCACAGACTATTTGCTTATCAATAGGGGCTATGAGGCAATGCCCTGCTCGCAAACGCTGCGAGGACGCGATAACCTCACAGCGCCAATCATTATGGCGATTGAGTATCCGTGGTAACGTACCAATCATGGTCTGATTGAAATGATGCGCCAATAAAATACACACTGGCAGTGTCGCTGGCACATTGTCTAAAAATTCTTTTACCGCACTAGGGCCGCCCATAGACGCGCCCAGAAACACGACATACTGCCAGCTTCTTTCAGTGTCATCGCCCTTGTATTCGGGAGTATCGATCAGGGCTGGTAGTGCTAAAAGCTTTGCAAGTTTACGTTTTAACTTACGCTGCCATTTACCATATTGCTGTGCCTCATTGAGATACGGTGCTTGGCTAAAGCCCACCAAGACAGCCGCTGATTTTGACGCGATTGTTGCGGTTGCTACACTGTCGTCGTAATCACTGTCTATCAGCCAAATATCAATATCTGCATTAGACAGCTCACTTTTTTCTTGCCACTGTGCTCTTGACACACAACCTACAAGGGTAAAGCCGCAACTACGTACGGTATCTGAAAAAGCCAAGCGCTGGCGATGATCCTCTGCCATCACCAGCACTTTGATATCATGATTGCTTTTTTGCCGCAGTGCTAAAACACGTGCATTATCCGTCATTAGTTAGGCTAACCTCTTCACCTAGTAGTCTTTGAATTTTTTCAAGAAGCTCTTTTTCTTGGAATGGTTTACCCATATAGTCGTTCACCCCAATCTCTAGAGCACGCTCACGATGTTTTTCTCCAGTACGTGAGGTAATCATAATAATTGGGATATGCTGTAATCGACTATTGAATCTGACCTGAGTCGCCACCTCGAATCCATCCATACGCGGCATTTCGATATCTAACAAGATCATATCTGGTGTTGTATCTTGTAGTATCTCGATTGCATCGATGCCATCTTTTGCAACCGCCACATTGAATCCTTGACGCTCCAAGAAGCGAGACGTTACCTTACGTACAGTTACTGAGTCGTCGACTACCAGTATCGTTGATTTGGTGGCGATACGTCCTCGCTTGGTACTCGCAGATTTTGAGAGGTTTTTGACCAGCTGTGCGTTACGCATTAATGCAATTAAGTCTAGGATGAGCATTACCGAGCCATCACCCATGATAGTAGCCGCTGAAATACCTGGTATGTTTGATAGTTGCTGTCCTAGAGGCTTAACAACAACTTCGATACGTGATCCTGCAATCTGATCAACTTGCAGTGCAATATTTTGCCCTGTGCGGTTTTTAATAATAATCAGCGGCAGACTGGTGTTGGTATTAACCACCAGCTCGTTCAGTTTATTACCAGATAAGATCTCGTTGAGATAGCGTACACGATATTCCGTGTCTTCAAAGTTCAATGTAGCATCATCTGAATGATAATAGTCATAGAGCTTTTCTGGGTTAACCCGTACCACGCGCTCAATCTGTACCAATGGTATTGCATAGTAACGATCTGCGGCGCGCACAACCAGCGCATCAGAAACAGCAACAGTCAATGGCAAGCGCATCGTAAATTTAGAGCCTTTGCCAAGCTCGGAGACAACAGAGACCGCACCGCCTAACTGACGAATTTCACTAATAACAACGTCCATGCCAACGCCGCGTCCAGAGATCTGTGTCACCTGCTTACTAGTACTCAGCCCAGCATTAAAGATATATTGCATAATATCAAGATCAGAGAGACTGTCATCGTCTGCATCAATAAGACCTTGAGAGATCGCTTTATTTCTTACCGCTTCTACATCGATACCACGGCCATCATCTGATAGTTGGATGACAATCTCACTACCTTCACGATGTACCTCAAGCGTAATATTACCACTGCGCTCTTTATCTGCTTTTAGACGTGCTGATGTGGTTTCGATACCGTGATCGACAGCATTTCGTAGCATATGCTCAAGCGGTGAGGTAATCCGCTCTAGGATGGTTCTGTCCATCTCATCATCAGCGTTGATGATGGTCAGCTCAACCGATTTATTCAACTCATTAGCCGTCTGCCGAACAATACGCTCAAGACGCGGTGTCAGACGCGTGAATGGTACCATACGCGAATTCATCAGCCCATCTTGCAACTCAGTCTGTGTCCGCGATAGCTGTAGCAACAGGCTTTCACTATCACGAGTCTTTTCTAATAGAGTATGGTTAATATCCACCAAATCCGAGGCAGATTCTGTCAATGATTTTGATAATTGATTCAGTGAAGAATACTGATCCATCTCGAGAGGATCGAAATCCTCATTATCAATCAGCTCATCATCTATTTGTGACAAAATCTGAGCTTCAAGCTCAATCTCCATACGGCGTAACTGATCTGCCAGTCGCTGTACCGTTGTACCCATCTCTTCGATACTGTTGGTCAAGCTACTAATACCCATATCAATACGGGCGCGGTTAATCGCTGACTCACCAGATAGATTAATCATATGCTCAATCAGACCACCTGAGATACGAATCATTTCATTACTACTAGTGCTGTCGTCCTCCTTATTGGTATTACTGAACATAGATGGCATCTCGCTAATATCTTTTGCAAGATAGTGAGGGTCTTGGTTTTCTTTGGCAATCAAAATTGCTTCGCGCTGAGACTGTAGGGATTCTTTAGGAACTTGTTTGAGACTATCAGGATTTCTCCCAAACTGCTCTAACGCCTCGATCAATAGTGCAGGCGTTGGCGGATTGACATGATGCTGAAGTATAAATACGGCATCAGCAAGCCAATCATGACTGGCAACTAGCAACTCTAATACTTTCTGAGTAGGGGGACGACGGTTACTCACAAAATCCGTATAAACCGACTCCATCTCATGAGCCAAATCAGCGATACCGGACGCAGTCACCATTCGGGCACCGCCCTTAATCGTATGCAGATCTCGCTGAAGTGCTTGTAATGCTGTGGTATTATTTGTGTCGTTCAAGAACAAATGCAGGTATTTATTACGATTGGTAAGCTCCTCCGCCTCTTCTAAGAACACCGATAATATGTCTGGATCAGGCAACCCATTAGCCCATGATTGCTTAATCATAGTGTCTAGGCTGAGCAATTCTGATGTTTCGGTATTGCTAATGGCCTCATCCGCCACTACGTTTTGAATGTCTGGTTCAAAATAGTTTTTCGGTACTGGTATGATCAGCTCTACCGTTTCTGGTAAGGTTTTTTCTTTTTCAAACGTTCTTAGTTGCTCAATCAGCTCTGAGGTGAAAAAGGATTTTTTATGATTCACGATATGCATCACTTGTTGCGACATCGTGTCTTGCACCATTTGCATAATCTCAAGCCACTGTGTCGTCGGCTCTCGTCTGTTTTCTACAAAAGACTCATAAACACTTTCTGCTTCATGAGTTAGATCACCAATACTACGAATGCCAGCCATCCGTGCGCCACCTTTAATGGTGTGCAAATGACGCTGTAATACTTTTAGCGAGTTGATATTAGTAATATCGTCACGCCATTTATTGAAACTCTCATCTAGGGCGTTATCAAGTTCTTGAGCTTCTTCTAAGAAAATCTCTAATAGCTCAATATCCGTATCAATCGTTTCAAATTGGATTTTAGGTGCTGAAATAGCTCGAACGACAAAGCCTTCGTCGTTATCGTCAAGGTTATCATTTTGATAGATACCTTGTAGCTCACTCATTACCTGCTGGTCTATTTTCAATGACGTACTACCAGCTAGGGCATCGAATAGCCCAATCAACTGGGCATGACCTGATAGCAGAATAGATTGAATATCTCTATCTCTCGCTTTATCAATATTATCACTCAGGTAACTATAGGCATTACCTAGCTCATTCAGAACGGTAATGAATTTTGGAAATGCTTGAGCTTTATCTATTAAACAGGTGATTTGTGAAATTTGCTGCGCGATATAGTCTTGACTGTGTTCTTTTTCAGCATGACCGAGCGCCTCCTCTAACCCCCACTCAGCATCTAACAACGTGTCGATATTATTATCTAATAGCTCTTCTATCGTTGGTTTGCTATTAGTAACAACGGTCGCATCAGCATCACTAATGACATACTGCTCAGCCAGCATTGCTTGCAATGACGCTATGTCTTGCTCTTGCTGACTGTGTGAATCTTCTACTATGACACTACGCTGCTGAATATTTTGTTTGTAGCTACTTAAATAACCATTTATCAGCTTGGCAGATTGCGCTAAAGCCTCTAGATGTTGGGCACTCATCGCTATATCTTGCTGATGCAATAGCTCCAAACTGTGCTCTATCGCTGCGCTAACTTCGCTGATAGCAGCCAAAGCACTGGAGCCAGATGCGGCTCGTAATGTGTGAAATGCACGTACTATTTCATCCGTTATCTCAATCAGTTGCTGATCTTGATTGTCGCTGACAAATTGATCAATGTGATGAAGTAACTCTTCTGCTTCATCAATAAATATCTTACAAAATGCTTTTTCTTCTTCGCTTTGAGGCGCTAAAACAACAGTTGCCTCTGCCATTTTTTCGTTGACAGAATGGAAGGTCTGTAGCGTCATGTCTATCGCTTCATTAGTCTCATCATAGGTAGGATTGTCTTCGTCTATGCTAGTCATCAATACAGGCTCTTGCGCGGCGTCAGCTTCAGCTTCAGCTTCAGAATGGCTTGTTGCTTGCTCATATAAGCGAGAGTAACTAAACGCATCACCCTGTTGCTTACTATAGGCATTGGCGCAGGCAATCCATAAGGGCACTAAAGCTGGGTAATCTTGGCTGTTATTTTCAAATGCTACTAACATTTCAGGATAAGCGGCCAATACATCTGACATCAGCTGACACATATCATTTGAGACAATAACACTATGATCCAATACGCGATTAAGCATATTCTCTATCGCCCATGCTAGCTCGGCGGTGTAATTAGCGCCCACCATGCGACCAGAGCCTTTTAGAGTATGAAAACCGCGACGGATATCTTTTAGAGCGGCAAGGTCAGTCGATGCTAGCTGCCAACCTTCATATAAAGGTACGATTTCGGCAAGTACTTCCTCGGCCTCTTCTATAAATATCTCTTTAATATCAGGATCTGAATCATTCGCATCGGCTGCTAATTGCTCGGTTTCTTGCATAAACGGGATAAGTACTGCTGGAATCTCTAAACCAGATAGCGATTCTGGTATATTTGTATTATTGCTTTCAGAATCTGCTCCTTCAGCACCATCAACGCTCGAAAGTAATGTTTCTAACGATACATCATCCATTGAATCAGAGTCATCGATACCTAACGCTACTTCAGCTGATGTTTCAGTGATTCCAGTCTCAAACGTATCTAAACCAGCATTGACAGGCTGCTGCGTCATTAGGTTACGACTTTTCAGAATAGTAATAGCAGGATCAGAGCTCGGTAATTGTTGTGCGGCAAAATCTGTCAGTAGCACTGGCAAACGTTCCGCCGTCTCTATTACCAGACGTACGACATCGTCTGTTACAGGGAGTGTCTTATCCAACAGACGGTTAAGTAGGTTTTCTATTGACCACGCCATCTCACTGATGCTAAAGGCACCAACCATGCGGCCTGAGCCTTTTAAGGTATGAAAGCTTCTACGGACTTCGGTCAAGGGTGTTAGATTTTGTGAATCCTGCTGCCAAATAGGAAGAAAATCTTCTAAATCAGTAATGACGTCGTTCACTTCTTCGATAAAAATATCACGAATCTCTTCATCAACTTCAAAGTTGTCAGGCTTGAGTTGTTCACGAGCACGCAGCAATGCATCACTCTCTACATTAGGATTAGTATCAGTGGTATCTTGCGTTGCTATCACCGTTTCATTATCTGAGCTGGTCACAGGTGCGATCTCACCACTATCATCATAACGAAGCACATTCATCGCGACTGGCTTTTGCGTCAGCCATGTATCGTTAGTTGTTTCTGGTGATTTCGCATACGCATTAAGAAGCTGTGATGCTTTCGCTGCATACTCATTTGCCTGCGTCAATAAGTTTTGATCAAAGACTTGCTGCGCAAGATAGTCGAGTAACAATTCAATCGAGGTCAGACTCTCCGCCAAGGCTTGGGTCACATCCCAGCTAAGTACAGCAACCTCATGAGTGAGCAGTTGTGTGAATATACTGCCTATATTTTCTATCGTCTCACTAATGACTGGCAGTCCCATATCATCAAAAGCATGGGCAATCTTGTCAAAGTCAGCAATGACTGGTAAAGACTGGATATCTTGACGTTGTATATACTCGTTAAAGCTTTCCTTGATCTCTTCAACGGCAATACGTAGCTCACGTAAGTCACTGTCAGTAGAAACTGACTCATGTCTATCTTCATCCTTTACATCACTGCTATCAAACGCTTCAGGTATAATAGCAAAAGAAGAAGCGCCAATTTTGAGTGATATTGCCTGCTCGGTATCGTAAATAGCACTATATAGCTCTTGTAACTTGCGCTCTATGTGCCATTGCTGCTGCGTAAACTCTGTCTCTGATAAGCGTGCTTGCTCTAAATCTGTAAGGATCGATTCAACTTGCGACGCATATTGCACCCAACCTCGACTCTCAAGCTGGCTCTTTATATATCGTAGAGGATTTATTAGCGTATCTGGCTTATCTAGATTGAAGATAAGAGTCTCAATCTCACTGAGCAATCGCGTTAAAAAACGTAAGGTCGCAGGCTCACGCTGTGATATCTCATTAAGGGTAGATTGAGTTCGCTCGCTACTATTCTCTAGGTAGATGAGCTGAATATAGACACTGTTGATCAAGCCTTTAACAAGGCTCGAAGATAAGTGCGTGGGCTGAGTAGCAGATTCTATGACGCGATCAAGCTGACCTAATAGTGGCGCATAATATTCAGGTGATGGCGCTTCATTATGGGCAAGATCACTCAGCCACAACTCGCTCAAATACCATAGACGCTGTAAATCATTGTCTTGAGTATTCTGCCATAGATATTGACTAACTTTTTCTAAAATTTGTAGAACAGGTGCCTGATTGATATTGGCAACCAGCAATTTTTGTACTTGCTGTCGCCACACCAGTAACATCTGCTGATAGTGTTGATCTTCTAAATTGGTCGTAACATTACTCGTGGGTACTGCGATCTGAATGCTATTGACAATATCTTCATGAACCATATCTTCATGAGTATCATCATTGTTTAGATGCGCATGCTGGGTATCAGTAGCATCTATAAATGCATCTGCTTCCACACCTCGTTGCGATAGTATCTGAGCAAGCTCATTAGTAGCCTTATTTATTAGAGCACGGTTGTATTTGCCTAGATGCGTATATTGATTGAGCGCATGTTGCAATAACTTATGAGAAAACTTGCCTATTTGACAGTCTCTAGCAGACAGATTGTGACTAGCCCCCAAGCTCGCCATAAAACTCAACTTATTGGCAAGATCTGCTAGTAGAGGCAAGCGAATCATAGTCAGCGCACCACTAACTTGATAGTAGTGCGATGTCATCTGTTGATAACTGTCGATATCAGCACCTGATTGCCAGCCATCAGATATCTGTGATAATTGCTGATTGAGCAGTGGCGACAACCACTCAAGCGTCACTATGTCATTGGGCTGCTTTTTCATAGGTTTATCCTAACTCGTCTAGGCACTAATTTAGGCACTAATTTTTTGCCACACATTCACTTGTGGGTGCGCAATACGGCGCATATTCGAAGGGCGCCAAAACAACGCCTCACCTGGAGCCAATATAATATATCCCTCTACCGCACACTGCTCTGATAGCCATGCCAAAATATCACGCTGATCAAACTTGCGAAAATACAGCAGCATGTTTTGGCAGATAATCACATTTTGAAGATGCGAAGTGGGTGATTTTTGTTCAATAACATTGTGTAGAGCAAAGCTAACATAAGGTCGTAAAGCTGGCGCTACTTGCCAGTCAAACTGAGTATTGATAGACCTTTCTACTTTACTAGAAGTATCAGCCATACTCAGCTCATTACCTGCATTTTTGGTGATCAAAGGGTAAACAAACTGCTGACAATTTTGAGGAATTAATGAATACTGCCGTTGATCATATTGTCCTAATCGCGCGTTTGTAATCGCTTGCTCGCTCACATCTGTTCCCAGTATCACATGATTGGATAACTGCGCTGCTGTCAGACTCATGGCCAGTGACCAAGTCTCGTGCCCACTTGCACAACCAACGCTCCAAATGCGAAAGGGCTTACTCCTGTCATCTGCACACTTGTCTATTGCATATCGTGTGATGAAATCGATAGAAGGTTTATGACGAAAAAAGCGACTCTCATGAATGAGCACTTTGTCTAATAGCTGCTGACGAATCTCATTATTCTTTGGTAATTGATACCAGAGCTGCTGAGTAGTGAGTCCATTTAATGTTGCTGTGTGGTCAATGGCATTGGTCAACCACTGCAGCTGCGTATTTGGCAATATAAAGCCAATCTCTTGTTCTATATATCTCTGCCATTGCTGTAAATTAGCACTATCGCCCTGTATCATCTCATCACCCCATACAGGTTCAAATGTATTAGATAGAGCCTTTTCTGCTTGTATATGATTGTTCACGTCGCCTGCTATTATTAATGCTGCACGGCGTCAGAACCTATACAGCATTTTAATTAAAATCTTATACAAAAAGACGTATCAATACCGATTCAATATTCAAGCTAAAAGGTTAGACAATTTCTGATAAGGTTTGTTCAGAGTTAATCATTTCATCATCTAACAATTCATCATCGTTCGATACTTTAAAGCCAGTAACCGACTCTTGTAGTGCGGCAGCCATTTCACTCAACTCACCAATAGAACGTGCTGTGGCCAACGTACCAGATGAGGTTTGTGAAGTAATATCTTGAATGATATTCATAGTATGAGAAATATGGCCAGCAGATTCAGCCTGCTGTAATGCAGCATTTGAGATGTTCTGAATCAAGTCAGCCAACGTGTTAGAAACGCTCTGTACCTCTTCTAGTGCTTCACCAGCATCTTTTGCCAAACGAGCACCACGTACTACTTCAGATGTCGTCGATTCCATCGACATAACAGCCTCATTAGTATCCGCCTGAATGGTTTTTACCAACGTTTCAATCTGTTTGGTCGCATTCGCTGAACGCTCAGCCAGACGCTGAACCTCATCAGCAACAACTGCAAAGCCTCGACCAGCCTCACCTGCCATCGATGCCTGAATGGCGGCGTTCAATGCCAGAACGTTGGTTTGGTCTGCAATATCGTTAATCAAGCCAACGATATCACCAATCTCTTGAGAAGACTCACCAAGGCGCTTGATACGTTTCGATGTCTCTTGAATCTGATCACGAATAACGTTCATACCTTCAATCGAACGCTGTACAACTTCTGCCCCATTATAGGCAATGGCAACTGAACGCTGAGCAACCGTCGCAGACTCTGACGCATTATTCGAAACTTGGTCAATTGACACGGTCATCTCATTAATAGCGGCTGATACACCAGCAATTTCTTGCGCTTGATGTTCAGAAGCTTCAGCAAGCTCAACAGCGTTCATCTGCGTTTGATCTGAAGACTGTGCAACTCGGTCGGCAGTACTGTTAATAACCAAGACCAATTGACGTAATTGGTCAATTGCGAAGTTGACTGAATCAGCAATTGCCCCTGTAAAGTCTTCTGACACGGTAGCATTGACCGTCAAATCACCTTCTGCCAAATCCCCTAACTCATCAAGTAGGCGTAGAATAGCGATCTGGTTACGTTCATTTTCTTCTTGAATTTGACGAGCTCGTTCAGACTCTGCTTCTGCTTCTTGACGGCGGCGTAAGGTTTCTTTTTCAATCAGCAAACGCTCCGATCCCCCACGTTGCTTAAGCAATTGATACGAGGCAAACATAATACCCAAAGCACCAATAGCAAAGACAAGTGCTGGTAAAACAATTGTTTGATTAAAGTTAGTAAAGTCTTGACTCACCGATAACACCGCGTTAGCCAACCAAACGACACAGACCACACTCAGCAGAATAAAAAATCCTAATAATAGATTCCACGTATTATTGGTCTCTTTGCCTTCTACAGTTGTGTTGCCTGTACCAGCTACAGGTTTTCTTTTAACATCACTCATCTTGCGTATCCCTTTCAAACAATCGTCAAAGTCTTATCGTGACTGACTTTGACAATCTTGTTGTTATCAAAACAATGATTAGCAAAGCCTGTATAAATACTGACATTCCACTGTATCGTGTCAGCCGCTATTAATCTGTCGTTACCGAATAAATAGATGTTTTATTGTCGATTACTATATCGCAGCATCTGAATACTGCAGATCTTGTGCCAGCAAGCTTGGCATGAAAACGTACCACTCCTGCTCGTCTTTCAAAAACTTACCATGGTTATAAGGTGCAAATGGTGAATTGGAATCAATCGCTTCTGGGCGGTAATGTTCCTGAGTGAACTGTTCGATACCAAGCACTTGATCGACCAGTAGCCCTGAAAAGTTATTATCGTGATCGATCACAATAACTTTGCGCTGGCTTAGCTGTGGCAAGCGGCTTGGCACTTGTAAAAAGCGTGACAAATCCGTCAAAGGTAGTAGTCGTCCGCGAATATTGGCAATACCTAGCATCCAAGGCTTTACTAGAGGTAAGCTAGTGTATTCTGGCATGGATAACACCTCTGATACCTGACCCATAGGAGCAACTAAGCGCTGACCACCAATCTCAAATACCACCCCTTGCCAATCAAACTCTTGACCACCGCGGCGACCGCTTTTGCGCGCACGTGCCAAATCTGCTAGACGCAGAAGCTCAATGAATCCTCTAGAGGCCACAAGTTACTCCATCACTTTGCGAATCATATTGACCAATACGTTTTCATCGACTGGCTTATTCATATACTCTTTGGCACCTTGACGCTTGCCCCACACTCTATCGGTTTCTTGATTTTTGGTACTGATCATAATGACAGGTATATGAGCGGTGGTTTTGCCGCGAGTGATTTTTCGCGTAGCCTGAAAACCGTTCATTTCTGGCATTACTACATCCATTAAAATGACATCTGGCAGATGATCAGCTGCCATCTGACAGCCCTGCTCGCCATTTGATGCTTCTAATACTTGAAAGTTATTTTTAGAAAGCATGTCGCGAAATTTCGCCATTTCTGATGGTGAGTCGTCAATGACTAAAACGGTAGCCATAGGATTTTCCTTTATTTTCTAAAATATCTATGAGGATATATTGTTGATAAAACGACTGAAAATAATGGCCAACATCTTATTCGTGATTTATTTTTATGCTAGTCACTTAGTATGTTAGTCACTTAAATAGTGAGTCATTATTTTTAATCTTAGCAATCACTATATTTGAGTCTATAGAGCTGATTAACGGTACTGGTTAATCGCATCAAAAAGCTCATCTTTACTAAATGGTTTGGTCAAATACTCATCAGATCCGACGATGCGGCCACGGGCTTTATCAAATAAGCCATCTTTAGATGACAACATAATCACGGGTTTATTAGCATAATCAGGGTTATTTTTTATGAGTGCACAAGTCTGATAGCCATCTAAGCGCGGCATCATGATGTCGACAAAAATAATATCTGGGTTGTTATCAACAATTTTTGCTAAGGCATCGAAGCCATCTATAGCGGTTACGACTTCACAACCCGCTTTTTGTAGCAAGGTTTCTGCGGTACGGCGAATGGTTTTTGAATCATCAATCACCATTACTTTCAAACCTTCAAAATTATTTTCCATTATCATTATCCTATGAACGACTATTTATTCGTAACGCTCTCTGTCTATATAAAGCTCTAACAATCATCTTAAGTCATGATATCAGTCAATATGAGACCAATACAAAAGACTGAGACTTCATTAGACCTTTTATGACAGTGAATACCTTTTATCAGTGTCTGCCCATCAAACACAGCGTCAACATGAGTTACTATACGCACTTTGCTCGTAATAAGCTCATAAAATTGAGTGCGATTCTTAGCTTTTTAGGCCTGATATTTTACTTCTATAACCATCAAGCAAAGTCGTATTATCTCTTAAAACACTCAAAAGTTTTTGAACTCACTTACTTTCAGTGACAACGTCATTTAAACAACGAGGCAACCAACTTTATGATATCCCTGCATTATATAGAATCAATAACCACATTGCTGAATAATTTTCTTTTGTGATAAAAATGTATCACAGTATTTCGTTATGTTTGTTTTAGCACAGTTATTGATGCTTTTCCAGTCATTAGCGAATTAATGTTCTAACTAATGAGTATCATAAACCGCTGTTCTTATTTAATAAGTCGGCAACCTCATCTATTTTCTTATGACAAACGCTTACGCATCTAAGATTAGTAAGTGTGGCGCAATTGTTCCACCGCGTATCTATTCACTATATAATGAAACGACGACTATAACGGTGACTGCTATGACAGCCTTTAAACATTCCAAAAAAAGCCTCTACTTGCTCAGCGTTTTATTGCTTGCTGCTTGTCAACCCTCACCATCTGAGAATGAATCAGTCGCTCCTGAAAACACGGCAACGGCAGACTCCCCCGTTGTCATTACCAGTGATAGTGTCACGATCACACCAGAACACATACTCAGTATAAAGTCTTCCCGTTATCAGCCAAGTCTAGGGCTGCAAGGTAGCATCGAGCCTATCAAACAAACCAAATTTTTTGCAGTACATCCCGTCAATATAGAAAAAACGTTCGTTAGCGAAGGTCAATGGGTAGAAAAAGGTACGCCTTTACTAGTTGTCAGGCGTTTGGCGGCGGTGAGTGATCCTACCGTAAAATCAGACACATCTACAGAAGCCAACTCTTCTAAAGAAGAGATAGTGACAAGCACTACCAATAATAAGAAACCAGAGAATACACCAAGTATTGACGACAATTCTGACTCTAGCTCTACTAAGGCTTTATCTGTTGATAATGATGCTAATGTAAATAATACTAACAATGATAAAAAAGAGTCGTCAGCAGCAAACCTTGTGACAGATAATAGTGATAACGCCGATAGTAATGGTATAAAAACTGCTACTAAAAAACCGAACCCACAATATAATTTGGTGACGATAACTGCTAGCTTTTCAGGTCGTGTAGAAAACCTATATGCCACAACTGGTGAAAAAATGGCGGCGCGCACGCCCCTATTAGAAATTAGTGACGAGACCAAATTGCACTTTGCGGCGACACTACCCATTCAAGCGGAGCCTCAGCTTTCAGTTGGTCAGACTGTCAATTTTACGACCGAAGGTATCACTGACAAGTTTACAGGTCAGGTCAGTAAGCTTGTGCCTACCAGCCAGCCAAAAAAACTGTTGGTGTATGTTAACGTCATTGACAATGAAGCCAGCCGTGACAAGCTACAACCAGAAATAAAGGTCACGGGGCGAGTCAATTATGGACAAATAGACGTAGGTACTATCGTGCCCAAGCGCGCCTTACATGATGTTGACTTAACAGAGTTACAAAAACCGCCTTATATGCCGCTTAAACCGTTGACCGCCAATGTCTGGATTATTGGCCAAGACCAGCGTTTGACACGCCAGCCTATTGAGGTTGTTGAGTATGATCCGACCACGCAACAATATTTGATTGCTGGTGTGAGTAACGATAGTTTAATTTGCTTGGCTGACTTACCTATTGACTCTGAAGGCAAAAAAGTCATCGTGTCATAGCCATTCACGCTGACAGTTACATTTGGTAGAAACATTAACAAAGCCTATCTTGTTTTGTAACAGCATCATTAGGCAATATAGTCGTACTATATATAGCACTATCCGAGTATTTAGGACTATCTTTATCACTACGTATTTTTATCATCATGATAGTTCAGTACTCTAAAACACCTGAAAACTTAGAGGCTCAGAGGTTTAATGGCATAGAATGTAAAAACTATTGATACTTCTATCATAGTTATCATAGTTAAGCGACTAGCACACATTAGACCTTTGGCAAATTATAAGAACAATTAGAGGATATCCCATGAGCAAGCAGATTTTATTGATTGAAGATGATCCAGATTTAGCAGAGCTGATCAGTGATTATTTGACCATGAATTACTATGACGTCCATCATGCAGGTTTGGGTCAAGAAGGCCTTGATCTGTTAGATACCAAAGAGCGTGATATCGATTTGGTCGTACTTGATTTGATGCTACCTGACATGGATGGCATGCAAGTATGTCAAAAAATTCGTGGCAACAAGAATAATATGACCAATAAAGTACCTATTATTATGCTGACCGCAAAAGGGGATACAACTGATCGCGTGTTAGGTTTGGAGATGGGTGCTGATGACTATATCGCAAAGCCTTTCGAGCCGCGTGAGCTTCTCGCCCGTATCCGTGCTGTTATCCGCCGTCATGAGCAGCCAAACCAAGCAGATAGCCAGTCAGATAGCTTAACCTTTGGTCGTTTGAGTGTGTTCCCTGACAGTCACGAAGTTACTATCGATGATGAGCCTGTACGTTTAACGACACATCAGTTCCAATTACTACACTATTTTGCTACCCATTCTGGCAAAGTGCTAAATCGCGAGCAGCTTTGGCAGGCAATGCCAAACGACGACAGCTCAGACAACATCGATCGTGCCATTGACGTGCATATTTCACGTTTGCGTGCTTTGATCGAAGACAACCCACGTCAACCAAAACGCATTATCACGGTGCGCGGTGTTGGTTATCAATTTGCCACTGATCAGGTTTGATCATAAAAGACGGATTAATCGATAGAGAGCATATTAAGCTCAGTCGATATTAGTGTCCAATAACAGAGATTGTTTAATGCAGCAATTGGGTTTTCGTTCCGTATTTGCCAAACTATTTGCCAGCGTTATGCTGGCACTTATTTTATTTGCAGTTGCTATGGTGCTATTGACCCAATTGGTGCATGACAAGGACGCAGGAATCCGATCAGAGATATTGGCCACGCAGATTTTGGGTCAGATTGATCCCTTTCTGCATGAGCTAAATATCTCTATCAGCAAGGACAATCACCTACAATCACGATTTATGCTAGCTGTTGTCAAAAAAAGCTTTGATATTTTTGATGAGTCTTTGCAGGCGAAAATGGGGTTGTACGACAGCGAAGGTCGGTTGTTGATGCAAACTGACAATAGCGACTTGCCACTAGAGCTACCACCTACGCCTTCATTGTTTTCACGTGTATTCCCCTCTCTTGCCGATACGTCTCCGACCAAGCAAGCTCAAGTGTATAGCAGCACAGGCTATACCTTGCTGTATGAGTCACGCCTACCACCCAAAAAACCGGTTCTCTCTGCCGCCCTTAATCTGTTTACAGGTACGTTGCTGCTGCTCATTATTATGGCAGGAGTGTTGTGGCTGATTGCCCGTACAATGACGTGGCGTATTGATCAATTAAGCCAGCAAATGGCGCAGTTGGGTGATGGTGATTTTACGGTACGAGTGAACGCTCGTGGTAACGATGAAATTGCCTCGCTGGCCAAAGGGTTCAACCAAGCAGCACAAAAAATTGAACATCTTGTCGATGCCAATAATCTACTACTGGCGCACGCCTCTCATGAACTACGCACGCCGATTACTCGTATTCGCTTGCAGATTGAGATGATGGATATGTTGGCAAGCGGGCTGCCAGCAGATACCAAGTCCAAGTTTGATAAACGCGCTCATGCCATCACTCGCGATCTGTCAGGTCTCAATGATTTGGTCGAAAGTATATTGTTGGTCAGCCGTCTAGACGCAGGTCATGCCTTGCAGCAAATTGAAAACTTGGATTTATACGATTTGGTCAATCAAGAACGTCAGCACTATCCTGAAGCCACGTTGATTGGTGAGCACATCATGATTGATGGTCAATCATCAATGTTGACTCATCTCATTCGCAATCTACTGACCAATGCCATGCTTCATGGCAAGCCGCCCGTTACCGTGTTACTGTACGGCGTTCAGACTATCGAAGATGCTGGCACTGTTCCTGATTACCTATTGCAGACCGTGCTCTCTAGCAGTTTCACCGATTATAATAGCTTGTTGGATTTTGACTCTTATGAAGGGTCGCTTGATACCAATAGTGATGAGCAGGAGTCTGCTTCACCCGAAAATGCCGACTCTACTCTGAGCAATAAAGACAAAATTGATTCAGTCGAGCCAATAGCTGTCTTGCCAGCACCGCCAATCTACAAGAATGGCGAAAATCTAACAGTCGATGAAGATGTAAATGCTGATCTTAACTTTATTAAAAACACCCCAAGCTCTGTAAAACCTAATGCTCATATTGCTAGCACCGATTTAGATAAAGTGATTTGGAAGGCCGTTCCTGATTCTAAAGACACTCTAGACTCTAATAAAGGCGTACATGATAATCTTATCGAATCTACAGATGGAACAATCGACAATCGTGCGCATGCTCTTGAAAACGATAGCAATAGAAAAACTGACAAAGTAGCAACTGATACAACTATCCACAAAAATGGCAGCAAAGATAAAGCGAAAAACAGTGCTAAAGCCAACACCCAAAATAATAACGAAGCCGCAGCCACACCGCGTAAAGAAGGCTTATTTGCTAAGCATCTCAAAAAGGCAAAAACTGAGCCGGTACGTCCCCTACCAAAATATGCAGTACTAGCGGTGATTGATGAAGGCACAGGTATTCCTGAAGAAAAACGCGAAGAAGTGTTTAGCCCATTTGTACGGTTACAGCAAAAGAATAAAGGGTCAGGGTTGGGGCTTTCTTTGGTTTCTCAGATTGTCACCGCGCATCAAGGGCGGATCACTACTGATACGCTAAACGGTCATACTCGCTTTTTAGTCGCCATACCCGTTGAACATGACCCTCATTACAATCAGCATGAGTAGTCAGCTATATTTGAAAATACGTTACTTTGTTGATATTACTTCCACTGATACCCCTCAAACATTCCTTCCTTAATAGCTATTCATCATAAGTCAGTCACGGATGTGCATATCCAAAGTGACTGATAATATGCTATATTACCGCCCCTTATTATACGGTTATTGACTATTGTCGTTTTGATGGGCTTCTTATCTAGTAATAGAAGCATAACAACACACGATGACCATTAAAAAATTTATTGAATTTTGAGCCCTCCATGAATGACATGATTGTCTTAAACGATGTGACCAAAAGGTTTTTAAGCGACCGATCAATCAAAGACAAAGACGGCAAACCACATTGGTTTACTGCTGTTGAGCCGACATCTCTGACTATCAAACAAGGCGAGATTTTTGGTCTAATGGGCTATTCAGGCGCAGGTAAATCGACCTTGTTGCGCTTGATTAACATGCTTGAGCGTCCAGATTCAGGCCAAGTGGTGATAGACGGTACTGACTTGACCACGCTATCTGCCAGTGAACTGCGTATTGCTCGTCATAATATCGGTATGATTTTTCAGCAGTTCAATCTCATGTCTAATCAAACGGTTTTTGACAACGTAGCATTTAATTTAAAAGTGTCAGGCTATCCTAGCCGCGATATTCATAAACGCGTTATGGAATGTCTTGAGATTGTCGATTTAACTAATCGCGCTGGACATTATCCTGCGCAGCTATCCGGTGGGCAAAAGCAACGTGTCGGTATTGCCCGCGCGATTGCCCCGAGTCCAAAAGTATTGCTGGCCGATGAGCCAACCAGTGCGCTTGACCCTGCAACGACTCGCAGTTTGCTGACTTGTTTGCGCGATATCAATGAGCAACTTGGTGTGACCATCGTCATCGTAACCCATGAGATGAGCGTCATTCGCAGACTCTGTGATCGCGCAGCATTATTACATCAAGGTCAGCTATTAGAAGTGGCCGATGTACGAGATGGTCTGATTCAGGCAACTACCCCGATTGGCAAAGGCTTAGTCGTTGAGGACTAATGAGGCAGGAGAAATAGATATGTTAACTGGTACTGAATTATCCGCCTCTATAGACAAGCTGCTTGCCCTACGCAAAGAGATTGTGAGTGCGTTTGTTGATACGTTTATCATGCTTGGTATTTCAACCACGGTCGCCATCCTTATCGGTGGGCTCTTTGGCGTATTCTTGTTTTTGTCCAGTGACCGACAATTTTTGCAAAACAAGACACTCTATGGCGTACTTGGCGCCATTACCAACTTTATGCGCGCCTTCCCTTTTGTGATTTTGATGATTGCGATGAGTCCGTTTACCAAAGCTATCGTCGGTACTGGTATCGGTCCGATTGCCGCCTCTCTCGTCCTTGCGATTGCAGGTTCGTTTTATTTTGCGCGTTTGGTTGAGCAAAATTTGCGTGAAGTACCGCGCGGTATTATTGAAGCAACTGAATCGATGGGCGCCAGACCTTTTACAATCATCAAAGTACTGCTCAATGAAGCGCGCTCAGGATTGGTACTCTCGGTCACTATTCTTTGTATCAGCTTACTCTCTTACTCAGCAGCGGCTGGTATGATCGGCGGTGGTGGTTTGGGTGATTTGGCCATTCGTTATGGCTATTATCGCTATCAGACCGAGGTGATGATTTTTATCGTGCTGGTGTTGTCAGTGATGGTGATATCGATTCAAGCGTCTGGCAACTGGCTCGCCAATCGTTTAGACAAACGTTAAACCGCTTTAGAGAATACTTGACATTACGAGCGACTAGGTTTATTTTTGGCAACACTCAACCCTTATCTCAGCTCTCACAAAAAAGCAGCATTACTATTTATAATGTTGCTTTTTTAATGTTTCGACGATAAACGCTTTACTCAATTTTATTCATTATTAAGGACGTATTATGAAATTAACAGATATCAGCCGTCAGTTAGCCACCGCATTTGCCGCTGTTGGCGTATCAGGTTTGGTCTTAGTCGGTTGCAGCAACTCATCAGCGCCAGAAGCGAACCAAGAGCCTGTCACTGAAGGTACCACTGCAGAAACGACTGCGAGCACTAGTGACATCGATCCTGAACACACCAAAATTGTTATCGGTACGACTGAAGGTGATTTTGCTGATATGGTTCGTAACCAAGTAAAAGGCACACTTGAAGCTCAGGGTTATGAGGTTGAGTTAGTTGCATTTACTGATTATGTTCGTCCCAACCTTGCCTTGGCAGAAGGCGACTTGGACATCAACATTTTCCAGCACAAGCCATATCTTGATACCTTCAAAAAAGAGAACAACCTTGATCTCGTTGAAGTATTCCAAGTACCAACCGCCCCGCTTGGTATCTACTCAGGCAAAAAGTCTAGCCTAGATGAAGCATTCAAAGGCATGAGTGTTTCTGCACCGAACGATCCAAGTAACTTTGCTCGTGCGTTGGTCATGATGGACGATCTTGGCTGGATTAAACTAAAAGACGGTATCGACCCATTGACTGCATCAAAAGCTGACATCGCTGACAACAGCAAATACGATATCGATATCGTTGAGCTAGAAGCGGCTCAATTACCACGCGCGCGTGATGAAGTTGACTTTGCCGTGATCAACGGTAACTATGCAACTGACTCTGGCATCAAGCTGACCGAAGCATTGTTCCAAGAGCCAAGCTTTGCTTATGTGAACTGGTCAGCGATCAAATCTGCTGATACTGGTAAGAAATGGGTTGAAGATGTCACCAATGCCTATAACTCAGAGGCTTTCAAAAAGTACGCGCATGAAACGTTCCCTGGCTACAAGTACCCAAAAATCTGGGGTTCTGACACTAGTGCAAGCACTGATACCGCAGCTAAAACTGACAGTACTGAAACGGTAGAAACAGAAGCCGCGGCTCAATAAGACACTAAAATCATCAGTGCCCAGCCATACGGGTACCTCAATGATTATAGGCGCTCACCACTTAACCGTGGTGGGCGTTTTTTAATGTCTTCGTTTTGCTGATCTTACCTCTTTTTAAGCTTCCTATCATCCTAACAGGTTATCGAGTTCACGTTACAGCCTGTTTGTCCTTTGTAGGGATGCGTCACACGCTCTTTCACTTTGCTCTAGTTTTTCTTATAGTAGACAAACTTGATTATTAGATTAGCTAAACAACTGCTAAGTTTTCCTACTAGTATTAAATGTTTTGTTTAAAACCATTTTTAACTCAAGACATACTATAAATTATAAATAAAATAAGGATAAAAATATGAGGACTAAAAACTATAATATTCGTACCGCAGGACAAGCAAATATTCCCGTTCTAGGACTGGGTACTTGGCAATCAACTGGTCAAGACTGCGTAGACGTGGTTAAAAAAGCTTTAGAAATGGGCTACGAGCACATTGATACCGCTCAAGCGTATGAAAATGAAAAAGAAGTGGGCGAAGGTATCAAGCAATCCGGCGTGGCGCGCGATAAATTCTTTTTGACGACCAAAATTTTTCCAGATGACATGAAATTTGAGCCAGAAAAGCTCAAAGCTGCAGCTAAAAAGTCTCTAGAAAATTTGGGCGTGGACTATGTCGATCTATTGCTACTACATTGGCCAGATGATCGTGTACCATTATCTGAGACCATCCCTGCCTTGTGTGAGCTGCAAAAGCAAGGGTTGACCCGCCATATCGGTGTGTCTAATTTTAATATTGATCACATCATCGAAGCCAAAAAATATGCGGATGTACCAATCGTTGTGAACCAAGTAGAATTCCATCCGTTCATCAAGCAAGATACCTTGCAGGCATTTTTGAATAACCATCATATTTTGCTAGAAGCTTACTCACCACTCGCTCGTGGCGATGTATTTGATAACGATATCATCAAAGAGATTGCAGATAAGCACAACGTCACGCCAGCACAAATCTCATTGGCATGGATCTTATCAGACAAACACCGCGTTGCCATCCCAAAAACGTCTAACCCTGATCACTTAAAAGGCAATTTAGACGCCATCAAAGTAGAGTTGAGTGCAGATGAATTAGAAAAAATCGGCAAGCTAGCCAGTTCTGATGGTCGTAAGATTGAGCATCCTGATTATAGCCCTGAATGGGATGACTAATCATTAGCTGAATAGCTAAATACAATGTATTAAAAAGGCCACCGACTATCGGTGGCCTTTTTATATGTCATCAATACTTATCATCATTACTGTTGCAGGGTTTCAGTCTCATGAATTCTTTCGGCAGGATTATATTGTTCAGAAGAAGGCACTGCCCCGCTACGATTGTTTTCTTTCATTGATTTAGCGACTTCTGGTGGCATATAGTTTTCATCATGCTTTGCCAATACTTCACCAGCGACAAAGGTATCGCCTTGCATCTTGCCCGTAGCTACCACACCTGAGTTTTCGGCAAATAAGTCTGGCAAAATACCTTGATAAGTCACAGGTACGGTTGATTGAAAGTCAGTAATCGCAAACTCAACATTCAATGGATTGTCTGCTGCACGCTGCACACTACCTGCAACCACCATACCACCAGCACGAATACGCTTGTCTTGAGGCGCCTCACCTTGAGCGATAGCGGTCGCATCAAAATAATAGTCGGTTTGCTGCCCGATAGCATAAATAACCAATATGACTGCTACAGCTGCACCTGCCAGCGTAAACATCACCCACATCAGCTTTTTCCGACGAACTGCATTCATACCTCTACCTCGTTGATGAGTCTCTGTTTTAAATACAATTAGCCCATAAAACAGAAAATATTAAAGAAACGACGATTAGAAAAACGCTTGCAAGAAACATTGTCAAAAAATCTTTCTAATCGTAATCTTCTAATGATCATATGATAGCATTTTTCGGACAAATCAATAAGCCCTATAGCTACTCGCGAGGTCATATTTTTGTCAATAAAAGCATATAGTTTCTTACGCTAAAACTCTGATATTAATATATTTTCTCAGTCATATTGCTTGGTGATCGGTGTGGATTTTTTGGTCGTGCGCTGTGCCTGACGCGCTTGCTGAATCGTCAGCTGCTTGATAAGCGCTTGTCTTTGTCTGCGACTATAAATAATAAAAGCCAGCATCACACCGATGGTAATCGCCCAACATGACCATACAAAGACCCCATGCTTACCCATGGCGACAAACTCAGATATGCTATAAAAGTAAGGCTGCATAGTAGGTTCCTAGCCGTTATTTGTGTTGAGCACGAATGTATTCTTTGACCCACGCTTTGCCTTGGTCACGATGTAAGATCAGCGTATTGGTACGATAAATCGCCATGGTCGCAACCAACAAATAACTACCGATAATCATGAGCAACAGTGGCATCCACATGTCAGCTGACATCTTCGGTGCTTCGGTCAGACTAAAAGTGGCACCTTGATGTAAGGTATTCCACCATTCTACGGAGTACTTGATAATCGGTAGATTCACCGCACCAACAATAGATAAAATAGCAGCCGCTTTACCACGATTGGCCGTGTGCTCAAACGCGGCAAACAGCGCCATCACCCCTGCGTACAGAAACGCTAATATCAGCATTGAGGTAAGACGCGCATCCCATACCCAGTAGGTCCCCCATGTTGGCTTGGCCCAAATAGACCCTGTGAGCAAACTGATCACACAAAGCAAAAATCCCATCGGAGCCAATGCCTGCGCGACCAGACTGGCCGTCTTAATCTTCCACACCAAATAAATCACCCCCAAGACGGCAAGGGAGAAATAGATAGAGATAGCAAGACTGGCTGCTGGAACATGGATAAAAATAATACGGTAGCTATTGCCCTGCAAATAATCAGGCGGCGCAAAAGCAAGACCCCATACGCTACCAATGAGCAAACAGAGACTGGCTAATATCGCGAGCCACTTGACCCAAGGACTAAAAATCTGAAAGAACTGCTTGGTACCTACGGTGGTCAAGAAGCCCTGCCAAATGCGCTGCCATAGGCTAGGAGACGAGACGTTATTCAGGTTGGGCATGGGAATAAACCTATTACACAGCTTACTGGTCATGACCGATGTGGCCTACAAAAGCACACTATCAGCTCACCTGCTGGCGTTAAACACTGGATAGAATCTACAAAGAGCTGTTTACGTATTCAATTGACTATTATAGCAAAATTGCCCGTTTTCAACACAATGATAATACATGGCGCTCAGATAACTGGATTTAGACGACTGGGTTTTTAGTCTTTCGCAAATGTACTTAATTGAGCCATGACATTTTTAGAGTCACTGCAATGACCCACGGCATGACCAAAACGGATATAATACTTCCTGCCAGCAATAGCGCCAAGATGGGCAAACCATTTAAACCAGTCGCAAATAAATCTACCGCGCCTGTGGCAAAGATCAATACAGGCAGCTGCATTGGCAATGCAATCAATGGTACCAATACTGCGCCATTCTTCAATGACAGCGTTAAGCTACTGGCGACCGCTGATAGCATCAAAAGCATCGGACTGCCTGTCACGATAGACGCCATTAATATCCACGCTTCAAACCAACTCAGCTGAAATAAAGGGACTGCCAGCAAACTGAGTATCGCCACGATACCACTACTAAAAATCCAGTGAATGACCAGTCTAATAAGCACCCATAGCGGCAATGACGCGTTGGCGACGACCAATTGCGCAAGCGTACCATTATCAAGTGCAGGCTTGAACAAGCCATCAACACCCATCACCAAGGACAGCAATGCAGCAATCCACACGGCTGATACGCCAAGACGCTGCAAAAGCGCAGGCTCACTACCGACCGCTAGTGGAAACAAGGTGATAATCACTAAAAACAGTACCAATGGGTACAACCATTGTACCGCCCCTTGCTGCTTAACTTGCCATTCACGGCGCCACAACTGCATAAACCCAATACTGCGCGGCGTTGTGACAATAATATTTGATTTTTTATTCGCGGTTATGGTTGTGCTCACTTGCATTGGACTGTCTGTCATTATTCATCCTTTTACCGATACTGATGGTACTGATAGCAGTCACATTTAGACCATGTAATCTGACAAATCGAGCATTTGATTGGCGACACCTACTGCCTGATGACTGGTCATGAGTATCGAGCCGCCAGCCTGCGCAAAGTCGCATAACCGTGCTTCCATACGTGCCACCATATCGACATCGAGCGCGGTAAACGGCTCATCAAGTAACCACAGCGGTGTGACAGCTGGCGTCAATAAATACAATCTTGCCAGTGTGATGCGCCGTGTCTGACCAGCGGATAGATGACTCGAGCTGATGGTCTCAAACCCTTGTAGCCCAACCCAAGTGAGTGCATCGTCAATATCAGTAGCGCTAGGCGTGATGCCATATAAATTCAATAAAAATGTCAGGTTTTGTGCCACGGTTAGATTTGGATGGATACCCAACTGGTGCGAAACATATAACGGTTGAATAGGTAGACCTGATAGACCTTGATAAGAAATCTCACCTGTTAAAACCGGTAATAATCCTGCCAGCTGCATAAGCAACGTGGTCTTTCCGGTTCCATTTGCGCCAATCAGATGACAAATGCTACCTGCTGATAGATGTAATGTAACCCCTTCACAGAGCGGTATCTCGCCGCGCTGAACCATCATCTCATCAAGCGTTAGTACAGGCGTATCCAAAACCGTCATCAAAACCTCTGGTTATTTATCAAGCAGCAATCAATATTCATCACAAACAAAGGTAATGTTCGTGGCATAATACCCTATGCTCACCACAAACACACAGTATAACAAATTGTCGATTACTCTTACTTCAAAAAGTACGAACTCAAAAAAATACGACCTCAAAATATGACTTCAAAATCTATGCAGACTTCACAAGATAGCCAAAATCAAATGCCAGATGCGGAGACTAATAGTGTCAATGTAGACACCAACTTGTCAAAAGCACCATTAACCAGCCGCTTGACGATAGACAGCTTGATCGATGCGCAAGTTGATTTTATGCAGCAGTGGTTGCACAAGCAGGCCGAGCCTTTATCGATGGAAGCTTGGCGCTGGTTTGGTGCTCAGCCCTTAAGCAACTACATCACCTGTGACCATTTACAGCATTTAATGAAAGACTGGCTGTTAAATCAGCCAATGACTGAGGTGATGCGTACAGATATCCGTGATATTTTGCATACCATTATCTATCATCCAGTCAATGACAACGTGCCTTTGTCTGAGCTGGTCGATGACACCCAAATTCAGACCCTTGCTAACTATATTGGTAGCCATGAGCAGCAGCGTAACGTCCTCATTCATACGCTGGTGGGTAACGAAACCTTTGCGGATCTATTGACCCAAACGCTCTATCACGCTATCAATGATTTTATGGAGACCACGCTTGATAAAGCGGGCGGTGTTGGTAAACTGATGAAGCTTGGGCGCAGCTCGTTTGAGAAAGCGACCAATAGAAACCTCGATAAAAAACTACAAACGTACTTGCATCGCAATATCAAAGACTTGACGCGCAAAGCTGAAGCCAATGCACAAGCGCATTTATCAAATCAAGAAGTGGCGCGTTTGCTCATCATGGGCTGGGATCGTATCAAAGACCAACCAATCAGTGAGCTACAAACTTACTTAAGCGATGAGCCTAATAATAGCAGTATCGACCATATCGAAGCGGGTATCCAGCAAAGCTACAACCGCCTGCGACTGTCACCCTATCTACACAGTTTGGTATCAGCGAGTATTGATACTTGGTATGCCAATCATCAATCCGACACGATAGCGACCATTGCGGCGAGTTTGCATATCAATGAAGAGGCTATGGCGCAATGTAGCAACACTCTATTACCTATCGTATACGACGCCATTGAAACACCTTGGTTAACGGCTCATATTCGTGACATGCTAGAAGCATTCTATGCACAGCCTGCTATTAAAGAAAGTTTGGCGCTCAATCACGATTAATCTATAACTTTTATTTGTTAGCATACTATTATGAGTCAACCCAATAAACTCAGCTTATGGCAAAAAATCAAACAGTTACTGACTGCTTCTGCCCCGCAGCCAGTAACTGATGCTGCGAGCAAGAAAAACAGGATGGCTTCTGCTAATACCAGTACTCAAGCAGCGGACAGCATCAGCCCTGTAGACGGTTCTCATTCGGGCAATGATCAATTGCCAACGCCTGATGCCACGCTCAAAACCGATGAAAAAAACACAGCCCCACCACATCATAACGAGACGCCCATCGTTGATTGCTTAAAACAGTACTTCAATGATAAGCAATGGCACTATACGCACTATCTTCCCAAAACCGGCGACAGCCAGCAATCGCATCATTTATCCCTAAGAATGCGTCATAAAAAAATAGACTGTGGTTACCTGTTTCGTGTTCAGGAAAAAAATAAACTGTTAGCAATCTATGGCATTTTGCCGTTTTTGATACCAGAGAGTCATCAGAGCGCTGCCCTACTACTCATCACTCAAATTAACTATGACATGCTGATTGGCAACCTAGAGATAGATGTCAATGATGGCGAGATACGCTACAAAAATGCGATCGATGTCGAAGCGGTTGGTATCGATACTGAAATCATTGAGCACTCACTACAAAGCGTCGTTGCGATGACCACGGTTGCAAGCGAGCTATTTGGCGACTTGATTAATAATCAGGACCCTGCTGAAGATATGCAGACATTACTGACAGAGCTGCGCCAGCAATCAGATGCACGCACATTCTTTTTACCGACGCAGTTTGTTCAGTAATGCGTCAGTTTATTCACTCATATAGTTTACGCAATGAGGCCGCACTTAGCGGTCGCTCATCTATCTATTTGCATATCCAAAAAACCATCAATATTAAGCTAGAATTCTTATGCTAAAAATTGCCTACTCTGACGTCTTTCGCTACTCTGTGCCCGAAAAGCACCGCTTCCCCATGCAAAAATACATCTTGATTCCGGAGCGCTTATTGAGTGAGGGCACGATCAGTCAAGATAACTTCTTTGCCCCTGCCTGCTTAAGCGAAGAGGAGATTTTGACCACTCATACAGCAGAGTACTGGTATCAGCTCAAAACCCAAACCCTGCCGCGAAAGGCGGCACGAGCAATTGGGTTTGAGATGACACCGCAGTTGGTGGAGCGCGGTCGCTATATCGCCCATGCAACTTATGAGTGCGCGCTATATGCTCAGCAATATGGCGTGGCCATGAATGTCGCGGGCGGCACCCATCATGCATTTGCCGATCATGGCGAGGGGTTTTGCGTGTTTAACGATGTCTGTATCGCTAGCAATTTATTATTAAATCGCGGACAAGCGAAGAAAATTTTGATTGTGGATTTGGATGTCCATCAAGGCAATGGCAATGCCAGCATCATGGCGGATGAGCCACGCGTTTTTGTCTTTAGCATGCATGGTGCCAAGAACTATCCGTTTCGCAAACAAGTCTCTGACCTAGACATTGAGCTCGATAATGATACAGACGATGCGACCTATCTTAGGTTATTAAAAGACACCCTACCACGCTTGATTACTGAGGTTGCACCAGATATGATTTTTTATCAGTCCGCAGTTGATGTGCTGGCGACCGATAAACTGGGTAAACTTGGCTTAACGCAAGCAGGCTGTAAGGCGCGTGACGAGTACGTATTGCAGCAAGCAAAAGCCGCTAGCATTCCAGTTGCTATCGTCATGGGTGGGGGTTATTCTGAAAATATTGAAGATGTGGTCGAGGCGCACTGCAATACCTTTCGAGTGGCACAGCAGCTGTATTTTGGTGAAATAGCTGGTTAAGGTTCAGCGCATGTATGGTGGAGACAAAAGAGTAAAATAAGATTAGCGAGGCTTATATGGCAAAAATACTGATTGTAATTGGCATCGTGTTAGTGGTTGTCGGGGTCATTTGGCTGGTTTTTCCCAATGCCTTTTCGTGGTTCGGCAATCTGCCAGGCGATATTAAGCACACCTCAGGCAATACACGGGTTTATTTTCCAGTGGTCACTATGGTAGTTATCAGTGTTATCGCGACCATCGTGTTAAATTTATTCAATCGTTAACCTGAAAAACACTCCCTATAGTCAACTTACTTTAAACCGAGTCAGTGCTACTGGGAGGTTGTTTGTGCCGCATCGAACGATAGCAGCACGTAAGCAAGATTTATACCAGTAGCCTGTAATAGTTGATGGTTTGATTCTGTTTATTACTGACCATACTACAAAAACGCCATCACGCCTTGCCAGCCCACGCGTATTCCAAGCACGACTAGAATCAATAAAATAAGCTGACGAAAACGCGCTTGTGGCAAATAACGACGTAGACGAATTCCGACTAAAAGCGTAACAATAGATATCACACTGAGCAAGGCAATCAGCTGCCACTCATCGCTACTCAATGCCATGATAGGCTCACGCAACACGATAATTTGTGCCACTTTGCCTAAGAAATAACACATGTTGCCGACTTTGGCGATGGTGTTTTTATCATCACTGGCAGAGAGCAGATACATCATCAGGATGGTCGACATCGCATTGGTCGAGCCGCCAATGACGCCTGCACCAAAACCAACAGCAAACAACATGGGCTTCGTATCTGCTAAGCGGATTTGTTTGCCCAGCACGCTACTGGTGACATAAAAACCAATGATCGCCGCCAACAACAAAAGGATATAAGCGCTATCGACCCATAGCAGTAGCTTCGCACCTAGAATACTGCCTAGCAAGCTGGTAAGCGCAAGCAGCCAATAGCGTCTGCCATAATAAATGAAGTTTTGCCAAACACTGCGCTCACCACCTGCTAGCCAAGTCATGACATTAACCACTAGCGAGGGGAAAATCACCAATACAATGGCATATGGCAATGGGTACATGCTAGCAAGCGCGGTAGTCGTGACGAGCGTCGCGCCAAGTCCGCTAATACCGTGTAGCAGCGATGCCAGCGCAAAAATGAGCGTCAGCACTAGCATCTGAGTGCTATCGTCACCAGCTATATTGGTCATATTGTTTATACCATTTGAGGCTCAGCGCCTATATTTATACCACTAGCTGTTTTGACATTGAGCGATTGTTTCACCAATAATACTGGCTAACTGCTCAGCGATCTTGTCTTTGCTGGCTTTGTCTAACGTTATCGCATCACGCTCATAGCGCTCAGAGAAAAATACCTGCATGGCATTATCGTCACTAGCAAAACCAATATCTGCCCGTGAGACATCGTTACAGGCAATCATATCTAGCGCTTTTGCAGCGAGCTTACCACGTGCATAACGCTCAATATCCTGTGTTTCTGCGGCAAAACCAACCACGAAAAGCTCTGGATGAGCAAGAGAAATCGTCGCTAAAATATCAGGGTTTTTAACCAAGCTGAGATTCATAGCATCTTGTGTCTTTTTAATTTTTTGCGGTGCGGCTTCTTCAGTACGATAATCTGCTACTGCGGCGGTCGCGATAAAGATATCTGCCTTTACGAATTGGTGTTCAGTATAAGCCTGCGGTAGTTCATGCTCATCACCGCAACCACAATCGCTATGATGGTGCTCATGAGTGTGAGAATGACTATGTTCATGTGCGTGTTCATGTGCGTGCTCATGAGAATGGTCATGCTCATCTTCAAGATCCAATTGAAGCTCGCTATGCGTACCATCCACACATTGCTGGGCAGCGATCAGCATATCTTTGGCAGACAGCACATCAATTCTCGTGACATTAAGCGGCGTGGGCAATGCCACTTTACCACCAGCGATTAGGATCACCTCTGCGCCAGCCGCCACGCAAGCTCGTGCCAACGCAAAGCCCATTTTTCCTGAAGAATGATTGGACAAATAGCGCACAGGATCAATTGCTTCTACTGTAGGTCCTGCGGTAATGACCACTCTTTTGCCTGCTAATAATTGCGGCGTCGTGTTCATTGCTTTGAACAAGAGTACCTCAGCTAACAACTGCTCAGGCTCAGGCAGCCGCCCTGCGCCCACGTCACCACACGCTTGTTCACCGCTGGCTGGCTGGATAATCTGATAGTTCATATCACGTAGGGTTTGTACATTCAGATTTACCGCAGGATGCGCCCACATCTGCTGATTCATGGCAGGAGCGATAATGACTGGTGCGGTTGTGGCAAGGCACACTGTGGTCAACAAATCATCAGCCATTCCCATAGCCAGACGTGCGAGCGTATTGGCGGACGCAGGGGCAATGACAATTAAGTCCGCCCATTTAGCCAGCTCAATGTGCCCCATCCCCGCTTCTGCCTGCTCATCGAGTAATGAGACATGCACCTCGTTACCCGTCAACGCTTGCAGAGTCAGCGGTGTGATAAATGCTTGTGCGCCTGTCGTCATAATGACGCGCACATCAAAGCCTGCCTTAATCAACAAGCGGGCAAATATAGCAGATTTATAAGCGGCGATACCGCCGGTAATAGCAAGCACAATATTGGACATAAGCGTGGCATCAATAAAAAAGTGAAAAGATAAAATTGCGCTTATAGTAACAACTATGAGATAAATTGGGTAAAATTTTCCGTATTTACCCTACATAATCAGTAGCAATTTATTCTTAAGGAGTGGCAATGGCGATTAAAGACTGGCATGAGGATGACAGACCACGCGAAAAATTATTGAAATTCGGTGCCGCTCATTTGTCTGATGCGGAGATACTGGCCATATTTTTGCGGACGGGTACGCAGTCACAGTCAGCGATTGAGCTCGCACGTCATTTGATCGATCAGTTTGGCAGCCTAGCTGAGCTGCTTGCCGCACCGCAAAAAACCGTTCTTGCTTGTCATGGGATCGGTCCCGCCAAGTACGCTCAGATATTGGCATCGCTTGAGATGGGCACACGTTATCTGGATAGTAAGCTAAAAACGGGGCAAGCACTTGGGCGCTCGCAAATGGTCAAAGATTATATCAGCACCCAGTTACGCGGTGAGCATCGTGAAGTATTTGCTGTCCTCTGTCTGGACAATGCGTTGAACCTGTTAAACTTTGAAATACTGTTCACAGGCGGCATCTCATCGTGTTCCGTCTGTATCAAGCATGTACTCCGGCACGCACTAAGCCACGCGGCGAGCCAGCTCATTATTGCGCATAACCATCCTCATACCGATGCCAAGCCATCAACAGCAGACAATATATTGACCTATGAGCTAAAAAAAGCGTGTGACCTACTAGATATCTCACTGGTTGATCACATCATCGTTGGACGTAACAATACCTTATCTTATGCCGAAAGCTGCCTTGCACCTTTTGGTTAGTTCATGACACTGACCACTCAACTGGTCAGCAAATTTGAGCTACTTGGCAAACCCTACTCATTAGAGTCTATTGGGCATGATACCTGATACATATTATCGACACAGCGTAGCACTTTGGCTATTGATAGTCATCAACATCTGTTTCATATTAGTAGCTTGTTCTATGGCAGCTGACGCAGTACGCTTTTGTTTTAGCCGTATACAGTACAAGAGTCTGCTAGCAGCACCAAGGTTATTTATGCTGCCAACTATTATATGGATAGAACTGTTTGTTATAAAACACAACAATAATCATAACGGTTCATATCTTTTTATTTTCTTATATTTCACACTTTTTATTTAGTATCCCACAGGAGATAGTCATGGCAATTGGCTTGTTTATTTTGGCAGTCATCATTCAATTAGCTGTGGTCTTGGCCATCTTTTTGCTGTCCTTATCACGAGTCGCGGGCAGTATTGTTGCCTTGATCACCGTCATTGTTACTGCCATTATCAGTCCATGGTCGCTCCTCTTAGGGGTGCCCATCGCGCTGCTTTGCTTGGTTTTACTCATCACTCCACTGCGCCAATCACTCATTACCAAACCTGTCTATAAGGCTTTGGGTGGTGCAATGCCGAGTATGAGTGATACGGAGCGTGAAGCACTGGATGCTGGTACCAGTTGGTGGGAAAAAGAGCTGTTTATGGGAGCGCCAAATTGGGAGGCTTTTGCCAATTACCCTTATCCAAAGCTCTCAGAAGAAGAGCAAAGCTTCATTGATAACGAAGTAGAAACGCTATGCGCTATGCTCGATGAATGGCAAATCCAGCACAAAGATAAAGAGCTGTCACCTGAAGCGTGGCAATTTATCAAAAGTAATGGCTTTTTGGGGTTAATTATTCCAAAAGAGTTTGGTGGTCTAGAATTTAGCTCTTATGCGCAAAGCCGCGTGATGAGTAAAATCGCGTCGCGCTCACCGACTGCGGCAGTGACCTGTATGGTACCCAATTCGCTCGGTCCTGGTGAGCTACTAATGCACTATGGCACGGACGAGCAAAAACAGCGCTGGCTACCGGGTCTCGCCAAAGGTGATGAAGTACCTTGTTTCGGTTTGACTGGACCTGAGGCAGGCTCTGATGCAGGTGCGATCCCTGATACAGGCGTCGTCTGTTATGGCACGCATGAGGGCGAGCAGGTACTTGGTCTGCGTATGAACTTCTCCAAACGCTGGATTACATTAGCACCTATCGCTACTGTCGTGGGTTTGGCTTTTAAGATGCATGATCCTGAAGGGCTGCTTGGAGATCCCAACAAAACCGATTATGGTATCACCTGTGCACTAATCCCTGCCAATCATGAAGGGGTGGTCACGGGCCCACGTCACAACCCAATCGGCTCGCCATTTATGAATGGTACGGTCGATGGCAAAGATGTCTTTATCCCCTTAGATTACATCATTGGTGGTGTCGAAAACGCTGGTCGCGGCTGGCGTATGCTGATGGAGTGCTTGGGCGTGGGTCGTGGTATCTCCTTGCCTGCCCTATCAACATCAGCCAGTGAAATGACCTATCTGTCTGTCGGTGCATTTGCCAAAGTTCGCGAACAGTTCAAAATATCAGTCGGTAAATTTGAAGGTGTACAGGACGCCACCAGTCGCATGGCAAGTAATACTTATATGTTAGAAGCGTTCCGTCATTTGGTAACTTGCGGGTTAAACCAAGGTGGTACGCCATCAGTCATGACTGCAATGGCAAAATATTATGCGACCGAAACCATGCGTAGTGTGGTCAATGATGGTATGGATGTCGTTGGTGGTCGTGCCGTACAGATGGGCCCACGTAACTTCTTAGCGATACCTTATCAAGCGATTCCTGTATCTATCACTGTTGAGGGTGCCAATATTTTGACCCGCTCGCTGATGATTTTTGGTCAAGGCGCGATGCGTTGTCACCCTTATCTGTTCGATGAGCTGCAACTGCTACAGAGTGAGGATAAAAAAGCAGCGACTGAAAAATTCGACACGCTTTTCTTCAAACATTTAGGCTATACCTTCAACCGCGGGGCAAAAGCCTTTATCGCAGGTTACGTCGGTGGTAGTTATCATGCGCCACGTTTTGCTGATGCCTTTACTCGTCCTTATTACAAGCATATCAACCGCCTAAGCGCAAGCTTTGCCCTAACTGCGGATATGGCGTTAGGACTGTTAGCAGGGGATCTAAAACGTAAAGAGATGCTGTCTGGTCGCTTAGCGGATATTCATAGCCACTTATTTATCGCGACGGCTATTTTGCAATTTTATGAGCATGGTAGTAAATCCGAAGCTGAGCGTTTACATGCCAAAGTAGCACTCCAAAACAGCTTATATACGATTCAAGAAGCTTTTGTGTCTTTCTTTGCCAACTTCCCGAATCGTATGGCAGCCAACGTGGTGAGCTTTGTAACCTTTCCAAGTGGCCGTATCTTTACGCCAGCAAGCGATGAGCTAAAACGTCAGCTGGGTGATACCTTTATGGATGATTTTGCTGCCAACCCATTCCGCGATTATCTCAAAACCATGGTTTATTACAATACCGACCCAGATGATGTGACAGGCCGTATGGAGCATGCTTATCAGACCTTGGTTGAGATCGAACCACTGTGGCAAAAGTTTAAAAAGGCAGAACATCAGGACAGCTTTGAAGGCCTAACCTTCGAAGACCATGTGGTACATGCGAGCCAAAACGGCGGTATTACTGAAGAAGAGGCAGAAGTGCTGATTCAATACAATGCCATGCGCTTTGATTCATTATTGACCGATGTATTTGATAAGCACCTATCAGAAGCTCAAGAGCGCGATAACCCACATACGCTCGCAAACGCTGTCAACCAACTAACAAATTATGCAGCGCTAAAAAAAGAAGTAAAAAACAAAAGTAGCGTATCGACTGACAGTGAGATGCCAGTCACGCATGCGTTAAATGATACGACAAATACAGAACCACAGACTGGTGATGCCAATCCTAATCACGGCTATGAGAGCGATGGTGATGTAGAAATGGTCAGTGAGCAAGATACTGTGAAAGAAATCAAGTCACAGGCGAACTTTGAGAAATCAAATCCTGAAGCCGAAGCGCTTGATCATCGCTACCGTGATGCAGAGTCACACCTTAATGAGCGTATGGGTAACAACCACAGTCGCCGCATTGCTCCACCTGATGAGGTCGACGAAAGCGCAAGTGACAAACCCCTCCAAACCTTAGATGATCAGACGCATCTGCCGCGCGAACGTGAAGAAGATGACAAGGTATAACGAAAAGGTCAATTCAAACGCGTAAACTCATGAGTATCGTGATTATTCATGACGATAAATATAAAACTTCAAAAGCCAGACTGTCCACACGTGACAGTTTGGTTTTTTTTGGAGTTGCCAAAATGTAAACGTATTTTATGACATCAAAGTGATAACACTGGCTTAATATCAATAGTTTGATATATCCATTTACCCTAAAAACTCTTTCATGAATATATTGTTTCATATCAGAAACAAACCGTTTACAATAAATCATCGCTATTTTATGGGCACATAGTTGTGACAGGGATTGTTCTCTTGGAATAAAATGATAAAAAAAATCTTGCAGTGCCCTTACCTATTCTTTTATATTGTCCTCGAAAATGTGACATCAAGCGACAATCACAAGAACTTAATAGTCATAACACGCATTATAGTTAGATTGGCAAACACGGTCACATAGATTTGGGTGACGCTGACTATAGCGCTGTTATGCACACAAAGGATATGGATATGTGGAAAAATATGGGACTGACAGGCAAGATTATCGTTGCCATGGTGCTCGGTATCATACTGGGTCTATTTTTAAACTACTCAGGATTGAATGGCGAAGGCAGCTTCGTTAATACTTACATCACAAATGGTGTCTTTGCTATTATCGGCAAGCTATTTGTTAACTCGCTAAAAATGTTGGTCGTACCTTTAGTACTTATCTCACTGATTTGCGGTGTGTGTGGCATTGGTGATATCCGTCTGCTAGGACGTATTGGTACCAAAACATTTATGATCTATATGATGACAACCGCGCTTGCTATTGCAACGGCGATTGGATTGGGTGTGCTATTTGGTATCGGTAAAGGCATGAATATCGAATCTGAAGCCACGTTTGAAGCCGCATCAGCGCCGCCACTGCTTGATGTGTTCTCAAACATTATCCCATCAAATCCCATCAGTGCGATGGCAAATGGCGACATGCTATCGATTATTTTCTTTGCCATTCTAATCGGTATCAGTATTTTGATGGTGGGTAAACCTGCCAAAGGCTTGGTTCAAAGTCTGGAGCTTATCAATGAAGTCATCTTGAAGATGGTGACCATCATTATGAACCTAGCCCCTTATGGTGTATTTGCGCTGTTAGCCAAGGCGATGTCTGAGCTAGGCTTTGAGTTAATCTTGTCACTGCTAAGCTATATGGCAGTATTGGTTGGGTCTTTGGTCTTCCATTTCTTCGTTACTATGATGATTGTGCTAAAAGTCTCTTCAGGTCTATCTATCAAGACCTTTTTGGCAAAAATGCGCGAAGTACAAATCTTTGCGTTTAGTACGTCAAGCTCAAACGCGACCATTCCGATTACCTTGCGTACCGTTACTAAGCGTATGGGTGTGAATAACTCAGTGGCTTCGTTTACCGTTCCTTTTGGTGCCACCATCAACATGGATGGTACAGCCATCATGCAAGGGACAGCGACCATCTTTATTGCCAATATTTATGGTATTGATTTGGGCGTGACCGAATATCTAACCGTTATCTTGATGTCAGTACTGGCCTCTATTGGTACGGCTGGTGTCCCTGGTGTCGGCTTGATCATGCTGTCTATGGTATTTGCTCAGGTCGGTCTGCCTATCGAAGGTATCGGTCTGATCCTAGGTGTGGACCGTATCCTTGATATGTTACGTACGGCGGTCAACGTTGGCGGTGATGCGGCAGTGACTGCTATCGTAGCAAAATCAGAAGGTAAAATGGATCTGGCGCTATACAACGATCCTAACGCTGGTGCTAAAGACGTGTTCGATGGTCATATCGATGAAGACAACGAGCGTGAATTCTCTAAAGTCATGAATGATGGCATCATGGGTAGTGAGTACGATGACGTTGATCGTCGCCACTAATCATCTCTGCTAGATAGACACTCATAAAATAAAAAACCTCAGCCACATTGGCTGAGGTTTTTTTGTGGTAGATCACGAGTGTGGTTATTCTCATTTAGCCAAAAACGTATTTGGTCAACATCGCTAGACACACCAGCACAATCATCGGACGAATCAGCTTACTACCGCCCTTGACGACCATATGTGAACCAAAATAGGCACCGATGGTTTGTCCCACCATCATTGCCAATCCCACTTTCCACAACACATTGCCACCCAAGATAAAAAATATCAATGAGCCGATATTGGTAGATAAGTTCAGCACCTTTGCAGTCCCTGTCGCTTCAATAATCTGACGACCACGCAATGCCACATTACCCAGCGCAAAAAACATCCCTGTGCCGGGTCCAATATACCCATCATAAAAACCAATCAACGGGGCCACCCCTTTTTGCCACTTACCCTCTGATATACGGGGAGCGGCCTCTACCTCACCAAGCCTAGGGGCAAATAAGGTATAAATACCGATAGCGGCAATCAAAAAAGGAATCAGTTTTTCGAGCAAATCAGGTGGTGACATCTGCACCGCAATGGTACCCAAGACAGAACCGATAAACGCGGCAATAATAGCCACTTTAATACGCTGCGGTTTGACAACGCCCTTTTTTATCATGGTAATGGATGCGGCCAATGCGCCAGACGCCGCTTGTAGCTTATTGGTGCCAAGCGTGAGCACTGGCGGGATATTGGCCAGTAGCATGGCAGGTATGGTCAACAGACCGCCGCCGCCGGCAATCGCATCAATAAATCCTGCCAATGCTGCGACAGCCGCAAGCATCAAAATAATCTCTAGTGAGAAGGTTAAGTCCATAATACTGACCTACAAAATATGGTGATAGGTGATAAAAGAAAAGAAAGCCTCAGATACTAGGCTAAAAAATTACTAATGACACTACTATCGTTGGTAATAGCTATTGTTGATAATAGTAGTGATGAGACGATAAATTCCCTGAAAACTTCTTAAGACATGAGATAACGTCATAATGCGTCGATCATTATAGATATAAAAACGCAAAAAAAGCCAAAAACGTCACAAAGTCTGTTAGATTTAGCCAATAGTGTTCCAAATCTCTCATATAACGGACAGTTTGTTAAAAAGATTTAACGACTTACAACTATTTTGCTCATCGCAGCGCCTTTATAATGTCACTATCATTGAGACGATATAATGGGCTAATGGCGTTATTTCAGCGTATTTTATTGTCTATATTAATAAGAGTGTGAGAAACTTGTAACTATCCCCTAAAATAACACAGCTCAAACGTAGAATTTCTTATAAAATACCCATAAGGAGTTTTGATATGAGCAAACGAATGACTGAGACCCAAATAGTATCCATTTTAAAAGAAGCAGAAGC